>PVMK01143375.1_pt1 | contig 16467 bp, 18 predicted proteins | sample 1853481 | NCBI WGS metagenome assembly PVMK01 (sample SAMN08533507, study PRJNA380276) | Marine sediment metagenome, whole genome shotgun sequencing project.
CGCATCTGTTTCATTAAATTCAGGAAAAAATAAACATTGTGAAGCGTATTGAGACGATAAGCCAGAAGCTCTTTAGCCATGTAAAGATGGCGCAAATACGCTCTGGAATAGTTCGAGCAAGTATAACACGTGCAGCCGGGCTCTAAAGGATTCTTATCGTACCGGTATTTCGCATTGCAGATGTTCAGCGTACCTTGCCGGCTAAAAACCTGCCCGTTGCGGGCATTGCGGGTCGGCAGAACGCAATCGAACATGTCGGCTCCCAGCGCCACCAGTTCGATCAGGTTTTCGGGTGTCCCCAACGCCCATCATATATTTGGGCTTTGCATGCGGCAGTTTCGGTAAGGTATAATCAGCCATTTGCAGCATGATCTCCACCGGCTCCCCGACACTCAATCCGCCGATCGCAAAGCCGCTAAAGTCAAAAGGGAATTAGAGATTCTGCAGCGGTTTTCCGCAGATCTTTAAACATTCCTCCCCTGAACGATACCAAACAGTGCATCGTTGCCATTTGACCTGCCCTGCCAGGCGGCTTTACAGCGCTCTGCCCACCGGGTGGTGATTTCAAGCGCTTGGCGAGTCGGTTCGCGCTCGGCCGGGTATTGAATACAATTATCCAGGCACATGATGACATCCGAACCCAGGCAGGTTTGAATTTCAACCGCCTTTTCAGGTGTCAAAAGATGACGGGTTCCATCGATATGCGATTGGAAGGTCACGCCCTCTTCAGAAATTTTAGCCAGCTTGGCCAGTGAAAAAATCTGAAAGCCGCCGCTGTCTGTTAGGATCGGACCGCTCCAGTTCATAAATCTGTGAAGGCCGTTAAATTGATCGATGACGTCGCAGCCCGGTCTGAGATAAAGATGATAGGTATTGCCGAGAATAATCTGAGCTCCGGCCGACAAAAGTTCTTCGGGCGTCAGCGATTTAACCGTACCCTGGGTGCCCACCGGCATAAAAACCGGCGTCTCCACTTTGCCGTGGCCGGTCTGAATGACACCGGCTCTGGCGCGGGTGGTTGAAGATTCGGCAATGATTTCAAATTCAAACATTTTCTGGCTTCTGGTTCCTGGCTGCTGGTCTCTGGCTTCTCGCGTCTGGCCACTGGTTTCTGGTTACTGGGCACTGGCTTCTGGTTCCTGGCCGTTGGCCGCTAGCTTTTTGGCTCTGTAAGTAAAATACGAAACAATCGTTTAATTTGGTTGTTGGCGGATAGTCCTGGCATAATCGCGACTTTATCCCAGCTGTAGTGTTAGCAGATAAATTTTTAGAACTGTTTTTATAATAACGACAGATCGATGGTTTCGAATTTTTTGCTTAAAAAATGCTTACCAAAGTACACAAGAGATTCACATTGGTGTCTAATGAAAGTTGTCGGCTACCAGTCGCCAGCAGCCAGCGGCCAGTCGCCAGCGGCCAGAAGCCAGTGGCCAGCGGCCAGAAGCCAGCGGCCAGCAGCTACAAAATCAGCATTGCATCTCCATAGCTATAAAACCGATATCGTCGCTTGATCGCTTCCCGGTAAGCGTTCAGCACGTTTTCACGTCCGGCAAAGGCCGAAACCAGCATTAACAGCGTTGATTGGGGAAGATGAAAGTTGGTAATCATTGCATCAACAGCCTTAAACCGATATCCCGGATAGATAAACAGATCACAGCAACCGTTTTCGGCCCGCACATATCCACCGGAATCGGAAGCATATTCAAGGGTGCGAACACAGGTGGTTCCAACCGCTACCACTTGATGTCCGGCGTTGCGGGCTGAATTAATCGTATCTGCTGCTTGCACGGCAATCGAGTATGATTCCGAAGGCATGTGATGGGACCGAATATCTTCCGACCGCACCGGCAAAAAGGTTCCATAACCCACGTGCAATGTAAGCGAAACGATTGCAATTCCTTTGGCTTTCAGTTTTTCAAGAAGTTCGGGTGTAAAGTGCAAACCGGCGGTGGGAGCAGCTATGGCCCCCTTTTCAGAAGCATAGACGGTCTGGTAAGCGGCCCGATCATCACACGGCGGCTCCAGTTCCGGGTTGCGCCTTATGTAAGGCGGAAGGGGCACTTGCCCGATGCGATCAAGTAGTATTTCAAAATCCCCCATCGGTATAAAATTTGATGATATAGGTTCCATTGCACCGCTCGATCACTTTGGCACTCAGCCCCTCGTCGAAATAAAGTGTACCCCCCGGCTTTAACGGTTTGGCAGCTTTAACCAGACATTCGTAAACCCGGTGGGCTTTTATGGCTCGGGGATTACAGTTGCCGTTAAAACTGCAGATGAGAACTTCGACTTTTCCACCGCTATCTTTTCTTCCCACCAGCCTTCCCGGAATGACTGCTGTGTTGTTGACAACCAGCACGTCACCCGGCCTCAGGAAATGGTCCAGTATATTAAACCGATGATGAAACAGTTCCCCGGCCCGGCGGTCCATTACCAGAAGATTGGATTGATCCCTCGGGTCATCCGGTTTCTGGGCGATCAGCTCCGCCGGCAGCTCGTAATGATAATCGGATAGAGCGTACATGTTATTTGTTAGATTGGTTGGATTTGTTTAATTGGTTCAATTCGTTTTCAAAATGGTCTTTATAACCAATAAAACCAATGAAACTAATAAGACCAATGAAACGATTTGTTTCCCGCTAAAAGTTCAAATCAAATTTACATCCGTCCAAAGTAAACCAAGGATAAACCCAGCACCATCAGCACCAGACCCAATCTTCTCAAAGAGCTGTCCGGAGATACGATAATTTTTCTAACCCAGATTTTCATCTTATTCGGAAAAGCAAAATACGGCAGCCCTTCAACGATCATTACCATTCCGATCACGCATAAAAAAAATTCCATTGGCTTTTATACCGCTTTCCATAATAAAGTTCCGAAATACGGAATTGGGGTGTAAGCGCTTGTACGGTTGTAAAAAAAAACGTTTCAATACTGCAACGTTTTTTTAACAACCTCTATATACCGCTTTCCATTATAGGTCCAAATCCCCCAAATACAGTTTAAAATGTGGCGTCTGCCCGCTTTTTACAATAAAATTACGCTGTTCCCCAATGATATTGTTTTCCACTTAAACTTGTATATATAGTCTTTTACGGTTTATTTTGTCAAAACAAATCAAAAGCCGTAATCATACATCTCAAGAATTTCTGCTTGTCAAAGGGCCGCGTTTAATAGTAATAATTTACAGATTAAACATCTGCTAAAAATCCGCTGGATTGCATGGGTACGATAGCTAAACCGGGGGTAAAGAGGAGCATTGAAATGAAAAAGGCTGATATACCTGTCGTCAAACGATCGCTTTTTTCCTGGGTATTTGCCGACAATGTTAAACTGCAGCTTTCGCTTTTGTTGATCATTGCGGTGATGGTAGCTGCCAGGGTTCTGCCGCTGGAAATGCAAAAACGCATCATTAACGAGGCCATCAATTTAAGAAACATCGATTTGTTATTTCGATATTGCGGCATTTACCTGGCTTCGGTTGTGTTTTTCAGTGCGCTCAAATACCTCACCAATGTGATTCAAACCTTTATTACCCAGCGAACCACCGCTAAAATGCGCAAGGAACTGTACCACCATATTCTGACCCTGCCATTGGGTTTTTTTAGAAACACGCAGCCGGGCTCGGTGGTCAATTCACTCGTTGGAGAGCTGGCAACACCGGGCAATTTCGTCGGCATGGCGGTTTCCGGTCCGGTGTCCAATGTGTTGACATTGCTGGCCTTTGCCGTCTACCTGTTCTCGTTAAATCCCCTTCTGGCAGGGGTGTCCTTTAGCATTTACCCCATCGTCGTTTTTCTGGTCCCCGTGCTTCAAAAAGGGGTTAACCGCGCCAACAAAAAGCGGGTCGATGCCGCCCGAACATTGTCCAGCCGCATCGCCGAGTCCATTACGGGCATTCACGAGGTCCACGGCAACGGCGCCTACAATATCGAAAACAAAAAATATGACCGCCTGGTGGATCACTTGTTGAAGATCAGAATCGTATGGAGCCTTTACCGCTTTGCCGTCAAAACATCCAATAGCTTTTTTGTCAGCCTGGGGCCTTTTATCGTATTCATCCTCGGCGGTTATCTGACCATAAAAGGCCAGCTGGAACTCGGTGCGCTGGTGGCCTTTTTATCGGCCCAGGAAAGACTTTATGACCCCTGGAAAGAACTCATCGAATTTTATCAGGTATACCAGGACGGCTCGGTGACCTATAAGCGCACAATGGAATTTTTTGATGTGGAACCGGAGCATGCCATTGAGCCCGACGATCGCGCGCCCTATGATCTGGAGGCCAGCGTCGACGTTAAGGACCTGTCATTTGTAACCGACAGCGGAATCCGCTTACTTGACGGCATCAATTTGTCCCTGAATCCGGGAGAGCATCTGGCACTGGTCGGTTTTTCCGGCAGCGGTAAAAGCACCCTGGCCCTTTGCATCGGCCAGCTCTATAAGTATACCAGCGGACACGTTTTAATCGGAGATAAAGAAGTTGCCGATCTGACGAAAAAAGACATGGTTAACAATATGGGCTTTGTCGCCCAGAGTCCGTTTATCTTTGACGGCACCATTGAAGAAAACCTGCTTTACGCCTGCAGAGCCAAAGCCAATGGAAACGGTCAAGACGGCGACGGGCTGCCCTCCCTCGATGATATCATTGCGGTGCTCCATCAGACCGGAATATTTGTGGATGTATTGCGATTTGGCATGAACACCATATTGACCTATGACCAAAACGAGGAGCTGGTTGACGTTATTATACGGATTCGCGAAAATTTTCAACGGGATTTCGGAGAAGAACTGTCCGATTACGTGGAATTTTTCGACGAAAATCAGTATTTATTTTTCTCCAGTGTCGCCGAAAATTTGATTTTTGGGGCCCCCAATAAAAATGATTATAGTGATGCCAATTTATGTAATAATCAATATTTTCTTAACTTTTTGAAACAGGCGGACTTGACCCGCCCCTTGCTCAGTCTGGGTGCTGAATTGGCCAGACAAACGGTGGATATTCTCGGCAGTCTCCCGCCGGATGCCATATTCTTCAAACAGAGTCCCCATCGGCCCGGAAGAACTGGACGAATTTAAAACATTGGTGGAAAGATTGAAGCGCAAGAAATTGCACGAGCTTTCTGCTGAAGATCATAAAAAACTGCTGGAACTGGCGATGCGGTTTGTGCCGGGAGTCCACAAGATGGTCGCCCTGCCGGCCATGTTGGAAAATCTAATTTTAGAGGGCCGCGCCATGTTCCGCGAAAAGATCGCCAATGATGTTCCGCAGGCGATTACATTCTACGAGATATCGGAATATATTTTTTCTCAGACAATCTTAAACAATATCTTTTTCGGCAAAATCAAGACCGCCAACCCCCAGGCCCAGGAGAAGATCAATCAAAGCATCATCCAGCTATTGATCGAAGAGGATCTTCTGGAGACCATCATCGAAATCGGCATGTATTACCAGGTGGGCACCAAAGGTGATAAATTATCCGGTGGCCAGCAGCAAAAACTGGCGATTGCGCGGATATTTTTGAAACATCCCAGAATCTTGATTATGGATGAAGCCACATCGGCCCTTGATAACACGTCGCAAACGCGCATACAGAACCTGCTCGAAACGCGCTGGAAGAAAAAAAGCACCGTCATATCCGTTGTGCACCGCCTGGATACCATTAAAAATTATGATCACGTGGCCGTTATGAAAGCCGGTAAAATTACTGAAATCGGCACTTATGACGAACTGATGGCCCGGAAAGGAATGTTATATGAACTCGTCGGAAAGAAATGATGCCAATCCGCCCAGCGAGTTAGAAGAGAACCTGGAGATCTTGCGACAAACCTACTTTTTCTCAGGGCTGCCTCTTGAAACGCTGAAGGTTTTTGCTTATCTTTGCACCAGAGAAAAATTTAAAAAAGATGAGTATATCTTTAAACAGCATGAAGAGGACGGGCGCGCATTTTATATCATCAGCGGAAAAGCCATTTTGGAACGCGAGGATAACAGCAACACCAAACAAATTAGAGACTGCCTTATCGGTGAATTTATGGGCGGCCTGACGCTGCTGGGGGAAGTGCGCCGCCTATTTTCTCTGAGGGCAGTGGAAAATACCGTCTGTCTGGTACTGGAGCGCGAAAAATTTACAAAAGCCATCGAACAGTTTCCGGATATCATGCCCCGCATCTTCAAAGCAGTGGCCAAAAATATCGATTCCTGGGAGGAGCGTTTTTTAGCCGGCCGCGCCGACACGTGCGGAGAATGTATGGTAAACCTTGGCGTCAGCCTGATTTGACCCGCAATAAAAAAAATTGTTTTCAAGATCGGTTTTTTTGCGCTACAATGAAGCACGATTTGCAAGTGGTAACTAAATACCGCTTTCCATAATAATGTACCGAATTACGGAATTGGGGTATAAACGCTTGTACGGTTGTAGAAAAAAACGTTTGAATAACGCAACGTTTTTTGACAACCATTATAAGATCTCAACAGTATACCGTCATGGCAAAAAATAAAGTCTCATTTAAACTGAAAAGTAAGTTATCCGAGTTGGATACCCTGTGCCAACATCTGGAACGGTTCGGGGAATCCATCGGACTGTCCCCAAAATGCATATTTGAAGCCAATCTGGCCCTTGACGAGCTGTTTACCAACATCATTACTTACGGGTTCAACGATAATAAAGAACACACCATTGAAGTTACGATTTCGCATAAGAATAACAAACTGGTTTTAAATATTGAAGATGACGGCATCCCGTTCAATCCCCACTGAAGTAGACACGCCCGATCTGGAATGTACCATTGAAGAATGCAAAATTGGCGGGTTGGGGATCCATCTGGCCAAAAACCTGATGGATGAAGTTTGCTATCAGCGCTGCAAAGAAAAAAATGTTTTAACGCTTAAAAAAAATGTCAAGGACGCTGAACCTGCAAAAAAGCGGGGGAAAGGCTGACATCAAATTCGATAACCGGGAGCTGAAGCCCGGACTTGCACGCCGAGGAGTGTTCACTTACGACTTTTTACTTTAGTTTGCAGGGAGGAAAGCACATGGATATTATTGAAGAAAACCAGGGCGGAATCAACATTTTTAAACTCAACGGTCGCCTCGATTCCAATACATCCCAGGGGTTTGAGAATAAAATTTTTCAAGCAATCGATGACGGTTCTAAAAGTATGATCATTGATTTTAAAGATCTTGATTATATTTCAAGCGCCGGTTTGCGTGTTATTCTCAAAGCAACCAAAGCGCTCAAGCGCGAAGAAGGAAAGATGATGTTGTGCGATATGCAGGATTATGTAAAGGAAGTTTTTGAAATCGCCGGATTTGATTCTTTCCTGCCGATCGTCGGCACCATGGATGACGCCCTGCAAGCGTTTTAACGTTTTAACAGCCCCGCGGTCTGATCCGCAAGCCGGGTGAATTTACCTCATTCCGATCAGGCCGCGCCTGCCAAGCTCCCGTATAAATTGGGTTACCGACACCTCAGCCTCCCTGGGCTTCCAGTCGATGGGTCCCGCCAAATATTTTAACCAGTTGCCGCACAGAACGTTTTCCATCCATCAGATTCCACACCGCGGTCCCCAACTCGTCCAGCTGAAACTTTTTCATCTGTGTCTGGACTTCCGGGCCTCCGAAACGCTTAACCAGGCCTGCAAAGAAGGGCCGCATGGTTACCGGATAGTTAATAACGACCTCTCCGGTTTCCAATCGGTCTTTCGGAAATTTGGAGGTTTTTAACCGGAATGCGATCCAGTGCTTCTGCCCGGCTGATTGACGGGCCCTGCGGCTTTTTCTTAAATACTCTCATAATGGGTACAAATACGGTCCAGCAATTCGGTGTCGAGGGGTTTTTTGCCTTCAGCACGGACCCCCAGGATACGGTTCTTGGCTTCCAGATGCCAGAGCCCCAGCCAATGATAGGAGGCGTGACCTTTGAAGCGGCTCAACCATTGCCCCCAGCCGCTGGCCGGTGAAGCACTCCATTCCACCGTATCACATCCATCCATTTTCCCGGCAACCGGCTCTGTTTTACTGAAATCGGCAACTGATCTGGCAAACTGCACCAGGTCCTGTTTGCTCAGCAAAACGGAAGCGAGTGCCCAACGATGCAAAATGATATGCTGGCTGCCGTCTGCAAAATCAAGCTCATATCGGCCGGCTTCAAATCGATGGTGTTTCAATTCAAACGTCTCGGGCACCAGAGCCCGGATGTCATAGGCCGACCACAGAATCTGGCCGTCGGTGCGGTGATCGCGAAACGAATTTAAAACATTCGATGCAACCGAGTTGTTTGGGGGCGGGTCTTTATAAAAAAATTGAATCAGGCTGACATTGCGGCAGGTCTGACAAAACAATAACGCGCCTCTGCCATGGGTTGAATCGGACTCCCATGAAAATTCGCTGGCATCGAAATCGGTCAAAGCTGTTTCCCATTCTGAAGAAACCGGTTCAGGCTTAACCGATTTTCTAACCTGTTTTTTTTGAAGGGATGTTAATCGTTTGAGGTGGGCCTGATGGGAAAAATTGCCTTTAACCGGGGCCCACTTGATCTCCATGACCGGACCGAATTCGTCCTCAATTAAAAGGTAGCGGATGCCGATCTGTCGACCAGCTGCCAATCGGCAGGGATTTTAAAGCGAAGGCCGTACCAGGCGATTTCTTTCCATTGATTCAGCAAAGCCCCTCCTGTTTAGTGCGGCAGAAAGAGCTCCCAGCCACTTGTTTCGGGCTTGACGGCTTTCCATTCTCGCTGTCGAAGTCTTTCCCGATAGTCGAGCTGCTTGTTTTTATAACACAAAAAATCTTCTTCAATCAGGGTTGTATCTGTAATTTTAACCGCATTGCCCTTTTTTTTCCTGCTCATCCATTGAATTGTGCTGCAGCATGAGGCTGATGCGGTGGTTTTGCTGGTCGACAAAAGACCATTTCCAGGCAACCACGATATGAAAGGGATCTCCCGCGGTACTCATCGGGCTCACCAAATCGCTTTTTAAATCGTTTGAGCAAGTCTTTATAAAACTGCTTGCTCGAATCCCCGTATTTGAGCTTGATCCTGACAATATTGCCCGGCCTGGCGCAGGTTCCATAGGCAATCAATCCGCTTTTAAAGCCCCGGGTAAACTTTATTTCGACCTCCTCAATATTTTCCGCATATCGAACCGGCAGGGCCGTATCCATGATAACCCTTGTCTTCATACGTTTTGATGTCCTCATTCAGACATATCCGCCAACCTGATGGGGGGCTTCGGCCAAGGCCATACCGGGGATAAATAAAAGAAGCACAGCCATACCGACGACCACCTTTTTTTTCATGGCGACCTCTCTTTTCCTTGAAGCGTTCATACCTGGCATGAGTTCGTTTATAATTCCACAAATGTAAGAAGCTCTTCTTTTTGCTATACCTAACTCGGACGAGCCGGAATTGCAAATTGAATATCGTTTGGATTGACTATTGGAGGCATTCTATCGTTTTATTATCAGGTTTTCATTTAAACCTTCAATTCTTGGGTTTGTGAAAATGTAAAGAGAAGAATTAACCGGCATTCTTACCTCCTGCAGAAATACAGAATGCAAAGAAAAGAAAATAGACGCAATTCCATAAATATTCAATCGTCAATCGACAATTGATAGGGGTTCCTGAGACCATTGGTTCAGATTAAGATATTTTTTTGTTCATCAATCTTTTAATCTCGCGTATTTTGCCAAAAAAAACAGATTTCAAATTTAAATAGATTAATAAAATTTTAGCAACCCAAGAGTCCGTCAGGACGGCATGTTTAACAATTCCATCGGTGGTGTGCCCAAAAGCAATTAACCAGATGATATTTTGCAGCATTTGTCTTTTTGTTAATGGAAACAACTTAGGTGCAAAACCCCAACTTCGAGACAATCGCTGCTCCAGCGTGTCAAGGTTTGCTACTTCTTCCTTAATGTGCCCGTCTTCTAAGGCTTTTTGCGTTAACGGATAATCCGGAAAATATTGAAGAGAGTACAAATTAAAATGTAATGGTTTCGGTAATTGGAGCAGAAGTCTAATCGTCTCTTTCAGGGATTCTTCCGTGTCATAAGGAATATCCATAATTAAATCATAACGGATCTTAACGTCATATTTGGCGATCTCATGGGCGAGTTTGATTATTTGGCTGTTTTTCCCCGGCCGCTTGAATACCTGATTCCGGATATGGTCCGTCCCGGCTTCGATGCCGAATTTGATGCGGTGAAGGCCGCATTTTGCCAATCGACCAATATTCGACGATTTTACCAGCGTCGGATTATACTGGACTTTAAAAGGCAAACCGATCTCTTTGGCGTACAGCGTTTCAAACTCACTCAGCCAAGATTCATCTGTCCCAAAATTTTCATCATGAAACTCAACAATTTTTTTCTGGTTTCCCGGAATTGCTAAAACCTCCTTCAATTCGGCAATCACATTGGGAACCGACCGTCTGCGATTGAAATGCCCCATATTTTTATACATCGGTCGCAGTAAGCTATTCACACAATATGAACACCTGAACGGACAGCCTCGCGCAGGCATGATGGCCAAGATAGGCTCTAAGATCGTCGGATCATTTTGAATAATCTGGTTTGATCCGATGAAGTAAAACGAATTTCTTGCGTACGCCGGGAAGGGAATGGAATCCAAATCTTGGTTTAAAGGCCTCAGCGGATTTTTTATGATGCGGCCGTTTTTCTTTGACCATAAGTTTTCAATATATTGGTAGTCTTTCCCGTCTCTCAAAAATAGAACCAAATCTTTCAAAGCCCCCTCGCCTTCACCTAAACATATCATGTCAGCTGCTTCGATGCTGGTTTCAGGCGATATGGTTGGATGAATGCCTCCCCAGACGACAGAAGCCGATGAGTGGTTCTTGACGATTTTGGTCAGCCGTTTTGCAGTAGAAAAATACGGTGATAAGACACTCAAACCAACAATGTGCGGGTTGAGCTCAGTGATTTTTTCAGCAAACAACGCCTCCTCTTTCGGGGTGGGATATCTGAGGTCATTTGTATAATGATTCTTAAAAAAAATGGTGTGAGGCTTAACCCCCTCAATACTTTCTAATAGTGAGTGCATAATCCGGATAGGAAAGTTTTGGTACTTGTACGAAGCAATCAAAACGACAGTGATCGGTTGTGTGGATGAAGGCTGCAGCATTTTTTAGTCCTGACGTAAAAAATAAGGTCGGCAAAAGCCGAATATGCTTTCAAAATGTTAAATTAAGTGTTTATCCAAGGGAATCAAGGCTTCTTTTTGATGTAAGACTGAACACTAGTAGGCGAGTCGACCCAGGGACTTCAGTATCAGCGTAACGCCCATTGCAAACATTCCGGTCAGCCCCATACCGCAGGAAAATCCGGCCAGCAGTACCGGCGCATACTGGCGCCACATGGCCCCGTAACGTTTCAGGAAAAAAAACCGGCCCAGGAAAGCCCCCGCCACCTCGAGGATAATGGCATGCGGCAAGGTCTGACCCAGCCCGCGCACCATCCCATACACCAGCATAATGGGCAGACCAAACAGGGTCAATATGGCATAGGTAACCACGCCTAACCCCACACCGGCGCCCACATAGGCAATATTGAGCGCCTGATAAAAGGCGGCATTGCCCTCCAGGGTCGAGCTTTGCATCAGCAGCGTGTTCAATGCCTGTAAATGCCAGATTTCCTGGGCAAAGGGATAGGCACTGGACGGTATAGGGGCCAGGCGCCAGATAAATTGTGAAAAAAGCAGGCTGGCGGTCATGACAATCGGAAACACCACGATTTCCGATTTGATAATCCCGCGGATGCTGGTGCCGGTCAGCTCGATCTGTCGAAAATTAACAGTGGCTTCGCCATAATTATGAATCGGAATCGGCGCATACCAGATCTCAATACCCTGATACCCGAAATATTTAGCACCGGCAATAAAGCTAATCTCTCTGACCAGCGGCAAGCTTACAAACTGCCCGGCAATGCCTTCCATCCGGGCGGTAATATAGGAAACGATCGGGGTATATATAAAGCCGTAGCCAATAAAAAAGATCCAGGGAAAATTGGGAACCAGCCAGAGGCAAAACAAAATGTAAGAAATCGTGGAAAAAACATATATGCCGATCGAAATCCAGAAATTGAAATCCCCCCGGCCGGGAGGCGGCCGGAACAGATCTTGTAAACTGCCTCTTTCACCTTTGTCCTGCTTTCCAAAGGAGCGCGCCACATGCCAGATCCCCACAAAGGCAATGGCGAGGCCTAACCCGATGCTGAAGCTCATGTAAAAATCGAAATTATTGGCAAACAGCGTATCGACGGTTTCCATCCCCGGATGCCAGCGGGTCAGGATACCGTTTTTATAAAGAATCGGATTGGCAACCACGGTAATCAGTATCCCAACCAGACCGCCGATGACCGCCCAGAAAGGCAGCACCATACCGATAAAAACCAGGCCCAGATCCAGCTGAATCCCGGTGGCAACCGCCGGCAGTACTCCTTCGGTATGGCCGGTCAGTTCGACCCAGGGAATCGGAATCAGACGGATCGGCTCCATGAGAATAAGGCCCGATAGAGTGGGCAGCAACACATAAATCGCTCCAAAGGCCAGACCGATAACGCCGCCGATTGAAAAAACCCGCCATTTCCAACTTTTTTGCTTGTCTTCGGTGGATTCAGCCAGGGCCATGGTTCCCAAAGCCGCCACCGGAGCCATGGGAAAGGGCAGCTTTTTCGACATCCGAGGTAATCCGAAAAAGCGCATAGCCCAGGCCGAACTGATCGATGCGCTGAATGATCTGGGTGCCGACCAGCAGCAGAATGGGGATCATCCAGTCCCGGTGGAAAAACGTCCGTTCCACCAGCGAGTCGGACCCCGGTGATGGTGCCACCCACGCGGGGATGAACTCGGTGACACCCAGCATCCGCGCAGCATCTGACTGGACCAGGTACTGGTTCCATAATAAACCCTGAAACGGCGTGGATAAGGCCGCTCCGGCCATATAGTAAAGCAGAAATATTTCCTGCTGCTTTAATTCGGTGTATGACCGCTTGGCCAGCTCGGCAAACAAAATAATCGTTACCCAGCGGGCTGCCGGTCCGATACCGGTGCCAATAACCAGCTGCAGATACATGCTGCCGGGCATCATGAGAAAGCCGATAAATATTGCCCCGACAACGGTCTTCCAGTCAAAGCCTTCCTCAAAATGATCCGGGGGTTGCAACAGGTCCCGATACTCTTGCAGTTCCTTGTCTTCGTACATATCTCAGGTTCCGGGTTACGGGTTACAGGTTACGGGTTGCGGGTTGTGTACTATTACAATCGAATGAGATTGTATTATCAGGTTTGCTGTTATTACAAATTGGCGTTTAATCCTTTTACCAACACGAAACTGCGAGACGCGCAACACGCACACGCGCAACTCAGCTGGGCAACACCAGATAGCTGGAATGGCTAAAGAGTCCGATAATGGCCCAGGTGCCGGCCATGAAAAAATCACCGATAATGAGTCCGATAAAAAAATTGCGCAGTTTTTTAAACAGTCCGACACCCCCGTAACGCATACACAGGGCGTTGCAGGCCCATCCAATAAAAAAACTGATCCACAGGATCCGCATGGCGGAGCTGTAAGCCGTCAGGTAGCCAATCGGATGAATCGGCCACCAGTAAAAACGATGATAACAGATGACTAAAACCAGCATGACCGCCGCGCCGACAATGCAAAAGATCAGCACCCAGTCTCCGGGCTTTACCGGTGATTCAACCAGGCTGTAAACGTTATCATAAACGGTAATGGTGGTCCGGGTGGCCCAGTCCAGCTGCAATTCACGCATACCGAATTTGTAGCAAAGCGCCAGCATGGCCAGAAATGAAATCACGATACCGGCAATTAAGGTGATCGCAATGGCAATAAATATGAATCGATTGTTGCTGGCCTTATCTGTTATTTTGCGAGCATGCAGCAATGACGGCATAAGTGATTCCCGCAAATCGACAAACAGGACCTTTTGAATGACGGCGGCCACCAGGATTCCGAGACTTGTGAAAACTTTGGGGCCGAAAAAAGCCATCAGTCCGTCCATGGGAGCGGCGGTCAGGGTAAAATACGCAATCCCCCCCTGGCAGATAACGCGCATGGCAACCAGGGTAAACATAAAAAAGGCAAAAACGACCAGAATTGAAAATAAAAAGGGAATGCCGAAATAATGACACCAGATGACAATGGCCAGGCCTCCTGAAATAAACCCCCAGAAAGAGAAGCGAGTGGACAGCCATTCGGATTCCAAATTGTCTTCTTTTTTAAAACCGATTCCCTGACGGACAATATCGATGAAATGAAATCGGGCCAACCAGGCAAGAAACAGAAAAAAAACAATGTAGGCGCCGATCATCTGGGTCTCTTCAGGACGCGAAATTGTCGGACCGAAGGTGACGCCCAGTGCGGCTGCCGGAATATTTAAACCCAGAACGCTGAGCAATCCAAACAGCAATGTGCCCATTATAAAAAAGACCCAGAAAGAAAAAGAAATCTGTTTGGATGTCAAAAACGCAAAACCGATAAAAGCCGGGTAGAGGTAGATTTTTAGTTTAAAAAATCCGGCAAGAAGGCCGACTTTTGGAAAATATTTGCCCACCAGAATCAGAGTGGGAATCTGAGGTATGGATGGATTATAAAAGCCCAGCCCGTTGAGCAGGTGCAGACAAACCGGAACCATCAGCCCCGCGATGAGAAAGCGGTTGCCAAAAAACCGACCCAGCCCCGTCTGATCCAGGGCCTCTTCCATAGCAAACGGCACCCGCAACAGGGGAAAGTTCATGCGTTCATTGTATAAGGGTTGCTTGCTTAAAAGATTAACAAGGCACACCATGACAAAATAGCAAAGCAGGATAAAAATCGTCCAGGTCAGCAGGGGGGGGCAGCCAGGCATCCCATTGAATCTGTTTGAGAATGTCGAACCACCCCAGCTGCCGGCCATCGGCAAGGCCGTTGTATACGCTGACAATGGCGTCTTTGCTCTGGGGATACCAGCTACTGGGAAGAAGGGGGATGAAGTACCTCCGACCAGCGGTTTTCAACGGTGGCAAAATGAAACGGTGCGGTTAAATTAATAAAAAAGGTGCGTGCCAATCCGGTCCAGGCCACTCCGGATAACAGCACCATCAATGCCCAGGACACCAGGAGTTCTTTTCCGGTAATAAGTTTCCGGTCTTTAAATAGCATACGGGCAAAAGCCGTTAAAACCATCAACCAAACCAGAATATAAAAAGGCGCCAGAGGGAAATGTCCGCCGCCCAGAGGAGTTGCCTGGCGGTATGCATTGTTAAACGGCGTGATCAGACAGATCGCCAGCGCAAAAAACGACCCCAGCACAATGGCCCGCAAACGGATCTTTTGACCGGATTTTTTTTCCCCGTAGGTTGTCAGCGATTCTTCATTGGTCGCGGGTTGCTGATTCTCTGTCATCTTTCTGATCCCTTAACTAACCTGTCAAATCAATTGCGCGCACGTGTTATCCGCTAATCAACTTGAGTGCTGCCATTCACCACAAAGAACACGAAGAGGCACGAAGATAAATACAAAATATTTTAAATTCTTCGCTTCGTGTCCTTCGTGATCTTCGTGGTAAGACAAAATTCTGCATGAAAATGATATGGTTATGCCTAATTCGAACCGATTCCCTTTTCCTTTTCGGCTTCTGCCAACAACCGTTCATAGTGTTGCTTGGTCGGCAAATCAAAAGAGCGCCACAGCAACAGCTGTTTGCGAATGTTGTGTAAAAATCCCTTATTGATCCGGCGCCAGGCATTGGCTTCGCCCGATTCACGAATCAAGCGAATCTTGATCTCGAGAAACCCGGGCTCATCTGCGGCCGGACAAAACTGCAGATCCACTTTCTGATTGATGCCGAAATCAAAGGGTGCCAGCCAGACGCTGGACTGCACCTGAAGACAGGCATCAAATTCACAGGCTTCTTTTGGGCAGTCCTCATCGTCATCGGAAAGACCGGGAGCCGTCTGGCAGCTAAAACCAAAATCGATATCACCGGTTGAAAACAACCCGTGCGATACATCCTGGTGGCCCTGGAAATATTCCAGCAGAAACCCGCCGATGCTGCGATGTTCCGTATAGCTCATATAAAAAGGTAAAGTGACCTCCAGGACATTTCCGTCTGCCTCGGGAAGCGTCCATGACCGATTGACATCGGGGATGGCTATTTCAGCGGCCACTTTTGACGGGTAGAGAACGGAAACCAGCACAACAATGATCACCAAGACCATGGCCGCCACCCCGGACCAGGAAGAATAATTAACGGTGATCCCCGACCAAAGCGCTGTTTCGGCAAACAGTTTGGCCAATGTCTGGGCCAACAGATACCCCAGGACCACACTGATGACTGCCATGGCCATGGCCTCGGCGATAAATAAAAAAGAAACATGCGATGGTGCCAGCCCCACCGAGGTGTAGATCCCGATTTCACGCTTGCGTTCATAAACACTGCCAATCAT
>PVMK01174763.1_pt1 | contig 16467 bp, 14 predicted proteins | sample 1853481 | NCBI WGS metagenome assembly PVMK01 (sample SAMN08533507, study PRJNA380276) | Marine sediment metagenome, whole genome shotgun sequencing project.
AGACTAACTCCCAGAGTTAGTCCACAAATCTACCTTCTTCTTGCCACCAGGAATCCATTGATCCTGTTCCGTCTCCGTTGTTAAGCCCCACTAAGCCATGAAACCACATATCAAACTCTGGACATGTCACTATGTCACCGTCCCCATCACGACAGACAAAACCAGCAAACGGCATATCTAACCAAGCAGATGTATTATCACCGAGTGGATTGAGTTGATTGGTAGCACATATACGGTTTTGCTCACCTTTACTGTTAGGAACTGAGGCGTCTATACCCTTATCAAAATTACCAGGTGAACAAGAAAATGTAGTATCGGAGCAAGATGTATCAAATTCGACATCGTCGTAGCTAAGGATATCAGTAAATAACGCCGCAAATTGTGGACCGGCTTCAACTTCGAAATCATTTATCGAACGATATGTAATACCAACTAGATCCGAGAGGTTGTTGCCGTTAGCCAAGCTAAAGTTAACTATAGTCCTATTTCCAATAATAGGTTGAAATTGCTGCGGTCTATCATGTTGTTCAGCAACAGCATTAGCTCTGTACTCGTATCCGAGCTCATCAATGACCCTGAACATCCCTATTAATGGGGAATGAATAGTGTGGCTGCCACCTGAAACTGCGAAATAGGAGATAACCATGAATCCGTACGAATTCGGTGTTAATCCCTGACACGCAGGAACAGACGGAATTAAAAGCGACGGTATTCCATTGGTCATTATCTGCTGTATATCGTAAACGTGAGTATCGTTTGCAGTAAGCATATCATCGAAGTTGCATTCCTCACATTCTAACATAATATATTAGATTTAAATACAACCTACTTAAAATAAACCACTTGTGTTTTCTCAGATTCGCAAACCTCTTTTACCTCATCCTTAACAAGATTTCCTTCCTGCCATATACGCTCACGTACTTTATGGCATCTAGTTTGTTCATCATATTCCATTGGTGAAGCCTCGACTCTTTGAAATCCATCCTTACTCTGATAGACCACAGGTCGTCCTTCACCCGTGGCCTCTCTTGACGCTCTTTGCGAAACTTCAGTAACTCCTCCGCCAAGAGCACCTCCTAGTAATCCTCCTATCAATGCTCCACGCCATCTATTATCATCGTCAATCAACAAACCAGCAACCGAACCCACAGCGGCTCCTACAGCAGCCCCCTCGGTAGTAGCCGGCGAAGGCCCGCCTCGGGCACATGAAGAAATAAACACTGAACCTAAACCAAGGGTAAATATCATAGCCAAACTCATAAAGACTGATTTATATCTCATTTCCATTTTGCTCCTCTTAAGCTGTTTGGATTTAATTTTTAAAAAGCTAGCACAGCCCTCTGTGATTTTCTACAACTTTTTACAGCCTCTGAAATGATATTAATTATTTCATATTTGAGTCCAGTGAGTTTGGCACTTCATAATAAAATGGATGGATATCTAGAACATATATATGATAGATTGCATATATGGATTTAAACCGAGTATTTTAGTGCAGCGAACACTTCACTTAAAAAATCTGTTACAATTATTAGGGATCCGGAGTTAGAATAGATAATTCAATTTCTGAAACATAAATTGAATCTGTGAATAAAGGGGTTGAGTTAGATTACAAACTTTTATTTGATTGCTCCCGTATATAGTGCAATAATTATCACAAATTATAAGGAGAAAAGATTTTGATAAGATCTTCAACCGCAGTAAAAAGAACCTTTGTAGTAGGGGGCATATTTTTAGCCCTGTCCTATCTTATATTTTTCTCGCCAACTCTGGGCAATTTCGGGCAAACGGCACAAGCTCAAAATCTAAACATAACAAATATTGTTATGCAGTATGTTAATCGATATTACGTCAACAAATCCGCTATTGAACCGAAAAATATGTTGATCAAGGCATTAGGAAAACTTGAAAGGATTGTAGATGAAGTACTAGTAGATTTCCCGGAAGGAGATGAAGGCCAGAGTGTTGTAGTTCAGGTCGTAAATGAAAAACGAACCTTTGATTTGTCGGAAATACAAAATCTGGACGATGCAGCGAAAACACTTGACCAAATTTTTGTGTTCATAACTCCCAACCTGACTTCTAAGGACCTCGAGATAAATGAATTAGAGTATGCCGTGCTGGATGAGATGCTCAAAACTCTTGATGTGCATTCCGGAATTATCACACCTCAGGTATATAAAGAATTTATGATTGAGACTGAAGGGAGTTTCGGGGGACTCGGAATTGTCATAGGAATAAGAGATGGAGAACTTACAGTTATTTCTCCAATTGAGGGAACACCTGCATATAAAGTAGGTATCAAACCTAATGATAAAATTGTTCAGATCGAAGATGAATCAACTATAAACATGTCCCTTATCGAAGCCGTAAGTAAATTAAGAGGCCGAAAGGGAACCCAAGTAGCTATTCACATAAACAGAGACAGTTTTACCAAATCTAGAGAATTCAAAATAACACGAGATACAATAAAGATTGAAAGTGTTGAGGCGTTTGAGTTGGACGACGGAATCCGCTATGTAAGAATTAGGGATTTTCAAAAAAACACTTTAGACAGCATAGTAGAAAATCTTAAAAACGGCGGAGAAGATCCTAAAGGGATTATTCTAGACCTAAGAGGCAACCCAGGTGGTTTGTTAGATCAGGCAGAGAGGATTTCAGATCTCTTTTTGACTAATGGAATAATTGTAACTACAAAAATAGGTGATTCTACAAAACATTACCATGCAAATGACAAGGATCATCAATATTCCGGCAATGTAGTTGTACTGGTAGACGCCGGTAGCGCAAGTGCGTCTGAGATTGTTGCAGGCGCGCTAAAGAATAATGGGCGTGCAGTTATAATAGGAGAAAGAACCTTCGGGAAAGGATCGGTACAACAGATATTTGATTTACACGACGGGTCGGCATTAAAGCTGACAATAGCTCAATATCTGACTCCAGGTGATATCTCTATCCAGGATGTCGGTGTAACGCCGGACATTATTCTACATCCGACGACCATCACAGAGGACTCAATAATATTTAACTCAAATTTAGAACCGCGATTAAATAAATTAAACGGGAAATCAGACAAGCCAATCCAAGAGAATCGCGAGATACCCGATGTACTCTATAACTTACCTTGAAGATGTAGAGATTAATGATGATGAAGAGGAACCCAAACCTGAAGAAGCTTTAACCAAAAAAGAAAAAAGAGAAAAGATTGAGAATGACTTTTACGTATCATTAGCCAGAGATGTTATTCTTTCATCAAAAGTTCCTTCCAGAGAAGAGGCCCTAGGTCAAATTCAAAAAGACATAAACAAAATTACTAAAGATCAAGACAATAGGATCGTGAATCAGTGGAAGAAATTAGGAGTGGACTGGTCTTACGGGAAAAAAACGTCTTCAAATCCATCAATAAATGTGAGGATAATTCCGCATATTCCAGAAGGCAGAGCAGGGGACGAAGTTGAAATCACCGTCGAAGTAGAGAACACCGGCCTTGAACCTTTGTATAGATTAAGTGCAACGACTAAATCTGTGAACTTAATTGCGAACGGAAAAGAACTTATATACGGGAAATTAAATCCGGGTGAGAAAAAAGTCTGGAGCACAAAATTCGAATTACCTAAATGGGCACTAACAAGGGAAGATAAAGTATCGCTCAAATTCCAGGATGCACATAAATCTACAATCCCCAATTACGACTTTATTGTTAAGATCAATGCTCTTCCTAGACCTCTTTATGCCTATAACTATGAAATAGTTGATGACGGAAGGTATGGCTCAGTTGGAAACGGAAACGGGATCCCAGAGATAGGAGAAAAAATAGCACTACTTATAAGGGTAAAAAATATAGGCAATGGCTTATCTGAAAAAACTGTCTTAAGCTTAAAAAACCTTTCCGGTGACAAAATATTTTTAGAGAAAGGAAGATCCGAGCTTGAGAACCTTGCTCCAGAAGAAATAAGAGAGACAAACTTCACTTTTAATGTAAAGAAATCCGGGTCTCCAATTGACCTTGAGATTCAGATTATAGATGAGATATTTAGAGACGGAATAACAAGTAAAGTCATGATACCTAATAATATAAAAGTATCGGACTACAGAGAAAATAAGCACTATATTTTAGTAAAGGATCATAATACTCCAATTAGAGGGGGCGGATTTACAGGAGCTCCCATAATAGCACTCTCTCAAAAAGGAGGGAAACTCAGAGCAGTGGGACAAAATGAGGATTGGATTAAAGTAAATTTGGATGAGAACTTGCTTGGATGGATAAATAGTGACAAGGTTCTACCATCAGAAGATGAAGGCTCCGCTTTATCGGACAATCCACTATTTCAAGAAACTTTTGAAGCTCCGCCCATTATTAACATTCATGATCTTCCTGTATCAACAAAATCTAATGTTATAACTATTTATGGAGATATAAACGATCAGGACGGAATCGAGCTCGTCTCGGTCTTCTTAGGTGATGATAAAGTTGCCTTACTGCCTTCAACAAGAACTAATGTCCCGGTTTCTCTAGAATTAACGCTTGATGAAGAAATTAATCTTATAACTGTTATAGCTAAGGACTCTAAAGGCCTTCTATCTAAGCAAAGCTTTATAGTGAGAAAAGAGGGTTGAAAAGGAAGCGGGTTTGATTGTCAAATTTATTCTCAGCCGCGTACTAACAGGGATTTTTGTTGTCTTTGTGGTAGTAACCATAACTTTTTTCCTTCTACGAATGCTTCCCGGCGGTCCATTTGATGAGGAGAAAAAACTCCCGGATCAAATCCGTAAAAACATAGAGGTTAAATACAACTTAAATGAACCAGCCTGGAAACAATATCTAATCTATTTAAAAGGCCTCTCTAGAGGAGATTTCGGACCTTCCTACAAATACGTTGACAGATCCGTTAACGACATAATAAAAGAAACGCTGCCTGTATCCGTTGAACTTGGGATTGTAGGACTCTTTGTTTCCATAGCTTTAGGCAGTCTTGTGGGAATAGTATCCGCGATAAAGCCTAGGGGGTTTTTTGATTTCTTTGCGGTATCTGCTGCGACAGCCCTTGTATCAGTCCCAAGTTTTGTAATAGGGGCTGTACTCATCTATTTTTTCTCTGTTAAATTAAGATGGTTCCCGGCCGCACTGTGGGGAAGTCCGAGCCATATAGTGCTTCCTGCGCTGACACTTGCCGCCGGACCCCGCGGCCTATCTGGCTCGTCTGATACGTGCAAGTATGCTAGAAACTTCAGAAGCGCCATTTATTAGAACAGCACGTGCAAAGGGGCTTAGCAATTTTATAGTAGTTACAAAACACATTCTGAGAAATGCCTTGATTCCGGTTGTTACTGTAATCGGGCCCATAACAGCTTTTCTAATTACGGGCTCATTTGTTGTAGAACACATTTTTGCTATCCCTGGAATAGGAAGATTTTTCGTGCTGGCAGTTTCAAACAGAGACTACCCTTTAGTAATGGGAATCACTATCGTATATACGATCATACTTGTACTAGCTAACCTGATTGTAGATATATTGTATGTATATCTGGATCCCAGAATCAAACTTGATAAAGGCGGGATCCAGTAAATGAAAAATATCAAGATTATTATAGAGTATGAAGGAACAAATTACTTTGGATGGCAGAGACAACCTGAAGGTCCTACAATACAAGAAGTAATAGAGAATGCCCTACAAAATATTACGGGAGAAAACATCTCTCTACTCGGATCGGGAAGAACTGACTCCGGCGTGCATGCCCTGGGGACAAGTTGCCAATTTTAAGACTGAAAGCAATATAAAAGCTGCTGAATTTCAGATGGGTCTTAATTCTACTCTTCCTAAAGATATAACAATATTAGATGCCCGAGAGGTGGATCTAGATTTTCATGCACAGCATTCAGCAAAGAGCAAGATATATATCTATAAGATATTTAATAGTCCTCACCCTTCCGCACTTCTTAGAAAGAGGTCCTGGTATATACCCCAACCTCTTGAATTAGATCAAATGGAGAAACCTGCTGAATATCTCATAGGTGAACACGACTTTAAAGCATTTGCTCAATCCGGTACAGATTTAAAAACAACCGTCAGGACCGTTTTAAGGGCATATATAGAACAAAAAGATAATAATATTATCGAATTCAGTATAGAAGCCACAGGATTCCTTAAGAGAATGGTTAGACTCATAGTGGGAACAATGGTCCAAGTTGGTAAAGGGAGAATTACACCTTCGGACTTCTTAAAGATTCTTGATACTGGAGAGAAAACAAAGTTCATACATGCTGCCCCTCCGCACGGGCTTTACTTAAGAGAGGTAAAATATTGAAATTAGCTATAATATCTGACTCATATAGATAGCTATATATCTGAGGTGAACAATGAAATACATAAGATATGAAGAAAAAGATAAGATTGAAAAATATGGGGTACTTGAAGGAGAGCTAATCAGGGAAATAGAGTGGGATCTGTTTGGAGATTATATGCCAACAGATATAACTAATGATATTAATGACGTTAAAATTCTTCCACCATGCACGCCGACAAAAATAGTATGCGTAGGATTAAACTACAGGGATCACGCGGAGGAAATGAACAGCAAGGTCCCTGAAGATCCCAGAATTTTCATTAAACCCAACACGGCAATTATTGGACATGAAGATACTATTATATATCCAGATCATATGTCCTCCAGGGTTGACTATGAAGGCGAGTTAGCGGTTGTGATGGGAAGTAGGGCAAAGGGCGTTAATGTAGATGAAGCGCTAGACTATGTTTTCGGATATACATGTCTAAATGACATTACCGCCAGAGATCTTACAGCAAAGGACTTGCAGTACACAAGAGGTAAAGGGTTTGATACATTTGCTCCATTTGGACCATTTATAGAAACTGACCTTGACGCCTCTAATTTACATATAGCGACATACTTAAACGGAGAAATAAAACAAAGCTCTAATACATCCATGCTGATCTTTAATGTTCCTAAATTAGTAAGCTTCATTTCAAATGTCATGACTCTTCTTCCAGGCGATATAATATCAACCGGGACTCCATCGGGAATTGGCCCAATGAGAAAGGGCGATACTATAGAAGTTCATATAGAAGGTATAGGCATACTTAGGAACTACATAGGATAATTTTGCTTATTATGAACATAATATTAGCATAAAGAGCTTCTATTCCATTTGTAGAATCGACCTTGCTTCATTAACAATATCCTGTGTATTCGCATTTCGAAGAGAAATCTAGAATTGAAGCTCTTTTTTCGATATAAGAAACGTCATCCCAAACAAAATCATTCCCGAGAGAAGGTATAAAAACCAAGAATGAAATAAGAAAGAAAAAAAATCGCAACGATTGATTTATTGCCGATTAAGTAGTTGATTCCAGTACTGTTCTCACTTTGACCGGCTGCTGGCCCAACGGGCAGCTCATGATCTTGGATCTTGACCGATTTGTTATTTTTCTTACCCCATTATTATACTTCCAATTTTCAATTCAGATTTTTTAGAACTCCCTTTTTATATACATAATCAGCGAAATAATTAGGCATAATATTTTATGATTTTTTGAAAAGAGTTAAACTAGGATAACATTTGCAGAAGATTAGCTTAAAAAGAAAAAAGTGGCTGCTATTAATTCTTTATCACAGTTTTAAGATAAACACTTTCCCATCAGATACACTCTGGGTAAAATACGGAACACCTTAATTTAGAAAAGGAGATATAAATTGCCTAAAGTACTGGTTCTTCCCGGAGACGGAATTGGAGTTGAAGTAACAAACGTAAGTCTTGATATTCTTAATATTATAGGAGAAAAACATAATATAGATTTTGAATTTGAAACTGAGTTATTCGGCGGATCTTCAATTGACGAACACGGTATCCCAATAACCAATGAAGTGATAGAGAAAGCCAAATCAGCCGACGCTGTTCTGATGGGAGCAGTAGGAGGTCCTAAATGGGAAAACCTAGCTCATGAGAATAAACCCGAAAGCGGTCTTCTTGCTTTAAGAAAAGAACTTGATGCATTTGCAAATTTAAGGCCGGCTATTGTATACCCTGCTCTTGCCGATGCCTCAACACTAAAGAGAGAAGTTGTTGAGGGTGTAGACATTATGGTAGTAAGAGAACTCACTGGAGGTATTTATTTTGGCCGTCCTCGAGGTATTGAGAAGCTTAAGGATGGTCAGGAAAAAGGATTTAACACTTTGAGCTATACAACTCTAGAAATTGAAAGAATTGCAAGAGTAGCTTTTGATATTGCGAGAAAGAGAAGTAAGAAGCTAACCTCAATTGATAAAGCTAACGTGCTTGAAGTTATGCAGTTCTGGAGAACAACAGTTACACGAATTGGGGAAACCGAATATCCTGATGTGGAGTTAGAACACCTTTATGTAGATAATGCAGCTATGCAGTTAATAAGAAGACCTAAGAGCTTCGATGTAATGCTCGCCGGGAACATGTTCGGCGACATTATAAGTGATGAAGCCGCTCAGCTTACAGGATCTCTAGGAATGCTGCCCTCGGCCAGTATAGGAGAAGGTGCAATATACGAACCCGTTCACGGAAGCGCTCCCGACATTGCCGGGCAAAATATGGCAAACCCCATTGCCATGATCCTAACATCCGCAATGATGCTAAAATACTCATTTGATCTGGACCAGCCTGCAAGAGTAATAGAAGAAGCAGTAGAAAGAGTCCTTGAGAAAGGTTTTAGAACTGCAGATATATATCATGAAGGAACGATAAAATTAGGATGTAAAGAGATGGGAGAGGAAATAGCCCGGGAAATTAAGGACTATAAGGAAACTCCCTTAGTATAAATCGTGAGTAAACAATCTAGTATTTCAGAGACTGTAAATAAGAACCTTTTTAGCAACCAAAATTTTAAAAATCTCTTAAGTAAAATAGACTCCGGAGAGAAAGTAATGTCTCTCTCCGGTCTGAGCGGTTCTTCCAAATTTTATCTAGTATCAGTAATCTTAAGTACTATTAAAAGACCTGTTCTCTTCATATCTCCTACAAAAAAGAAGGCGGAATCGGCATCAAAGAATCTATCATTCTTTCTTCCGGACCCCCCGCCTGTCCTATTAAAAAAGGAGCCCGGGTGGGGAGAAGCCCTCTTTTCATCAAAATCACTGTTATTAAAGGAAAGAATTAACTGGCTCTACTGTGCAATGAGTGGGCAGCCGGTAATTGCTGAAATAGGTGCTCTCTTTGAAAGAATTGTGCCTAGGAAATCCTTTGATAATTTTGTCATGGAAATTAGTAAAGGGGACTTGCTATTAAGAGAAGAATTTATAATCCGTCTCAAGCAAACGGGCTATGTAGAAACAGACTTTGTACAAGGCCGGGGGGAGATTAGCACTAGGGGCTCTATTTTAGACATATTCTCACCTGGACAGAACAACCCAATAAGGCTTGAATTTATTGGAGATGAAGTGGGTTCAATTAGAATTTTCAATATAGAGGACCAAAAATCAATCGAGAAAATAGAAAACGCTGTAATTTTACCGGCAAGCGGAATCGTACTGGATCAAAAATCAATTGATAGAGCCACAAAATACCTAAGAATAAAAGCAGAAGAACATGGAGTAGCAACTCGAAACAAATTGCAAGTCATTCAGGAAATCGAAAAAGGAGAGAGGATACCAAACATCGAATGGCTTCTTCCTTCATTTTATCCAAAGTTAAGTTCGATTTTCGATTACTTGCCCGCTGATACATTAATAATAGAAGATGAACCCGAGGAGAACTCGAGCTCTGCGGAAGCCTTTGTAGAATCCTTGCCGGAAACAGATGCTATCTTAAAAAAACAACTTAAAATTGCACCCGACATTCAAGAGCTTTTTTTCACTGAGGATTATATTAAAAAGAAAGTTAAGGCATTCCAAAACATGCTCTTAAGAGACTTAGACGTATCTAATGATAAGAATAAAACCGTCAGGTTCAACGCAGAGCCGATATCAATCAAATGGGCCAATGATGGGGATTCTCCCATAGATACACTGTCAGAAAAAATAGAAGAATGTCAAAATGACGGATATTCCCTGCTTTTAGCATTTAAAACACAAAACGAACGCGACAAAATTCTAAATCTGCTAAAAGAGCGTGGTTACGAAAATATAGCTTCAAGTCTGGGAGATCTCGCTAAGGGCTTTAAATTTCAGGAAGCAAAGCTTGAGATACTAACCGAGGAAGAAATATTTGGGGAAAAGAAAAATAGGATTACTTACAAAAAGGGAAAGGATGTACCCTCGGCTTTTATTACCTCCTTTAGCGAACTTAAGCCGGGTGATTATATTGTGCATGTGGAGTTTGGCATTGGAATCTTTAGGAACCTTAAAAAGTTAAAAATAGGCGATACGGAAAGTGATTTTATACAATGTGAATATGCCGGTGGGGATAAAATATATGTACCCGTCGATAAACTTAAGCTAGTCCAGAGATATATAGGCGATGGTAAACCGCATAAGGTAGACAGACTTGGAAACCAAAGCTGGAACACAAGGGTTAAAAAAGTAAGGAAAGCCGTAGAGAATGTGGCTGGAGAGCTCCTTGAATTATATGCACGTAGAAAAACGGAAAAGGGGTTTAAGTATTCAAAAAGAGATGAGACATACCGGGGGTTTGAGTTAGAGTTCGGCTATGAAGAAACTCCTGATCAGGAAGCTGCTATTGAAGACGTTATGCAGGATATGGAATCCTCAAAACCAATGGACAGGTTAATCTGTGGAGATGTGGGTTTCGGTAAAACCGAAGTTGCTCTGAGAGCGGCATTTAAAGCTGCTATGGACGGAAAGCAGGTAGTCTTTCTAGTACCCACTACGCTCCTTGCGGACCAGCACTATAAAACTGCTCTTAACAGATTAAAGGAATATCCTATTATGATTGATGTCCTGTCCAGATTTAAAAGCGGCAAACAGGAAAAAGAGACAATTTTAAAACTAAAAGAGGGCAAAGTTGATATCATTATCGGAACTCATAAACTACTTAATGATAAAATCAAATTTAAGGATTTAGGACTGCTCATTATTGATGAAGAGCACAAATTTGGAGTATCTCAAAAAGAGAAGCTTAAAAAATTCAAACACGGAGTTGACGTACTCTCATTAAGCGCGACACCTATTCCCAGAACCCTCCAACTCTCTCTCGCTAAAATCAGGGATATTAGCCTAATTACAACTCCCCCAGAGGGCAGACAGTCAATAGACACACATATATATAAATCAAGCTCAAATATAATCACTGAAGCTGTCTCTAAGGAAATAAAGCGCGGCGGATCAGTGTTTTTTATCCATAATCGGATAAAGGATATTTACAGAGTGGCAAATCGCGTGCAAGAGCTTGTGCCTAATGCCAGGATCGAAGTTACTCACGGACGAATGAGAGAGAAACCGCTTGAGGAGAGCATTGGGAAATTTATTAAGGGTGACATAGATATACTGGTAACAACCGCAATTGTAGAATCAGGATTGGATATTCCGAGAGCAAACACGATAATAATAGATGATGCTCATACATTCGGGCTTGCGGATTTATATCAATTAAGGGGCAGAGTTGGCAGGTCTGAGCAAAAAGCATATGCATATTTTTTAATTCCCAGCACAAAACCCCTCACTGATGAAGCAAAAAGAAGACTCAAAGTAATATCAGAATTTAAAGAGCTTGGATCAGGATTTAAACTTGCTCTCTCGGATCTTGAAATAAGAGGTGCCGGGCATCTTTTTGGCAATGAACAATCGGGACATATAGCTGATGTAGGCCTTGAACTCTACTTGGATATGTTAGAAGGTGCAGTCAAAAGACTCCAGGGTGAGACTCAAGAAGAAGAGACCGAACCTGAGATATCTCTTAACTTACCGGCCTTCATCCCCGATGATTATATCTCTACTGACGCTGAGAGACTACTTATTTATAAGAGGTTATCTGCAATCGGCTCTAAAAAGGAAATCCTAAATTTAAGAGTAGAATTAACAGACCGGTTCGGCGACATACCTGAGCCTACATCAAACCTCATAGAGCTAATGGATTTAAAACTTTTAATGAAAGGGCTCTCTATTGAAAAAGCTGAGATTAGGGATAAAAGAACTGTTATAATATTCTCAGAAAATTCAAAGTTTCATACCAGCTTCCCTCCTAAGGGAAAAATGGAAGTACTTTATGAAAACAAAGATTCTATTAGCGAGACAAAAAATATATTGAAAGATCTTATCAAAATTGAGAAGGCAAAACAAAAACCTCACTGACACTTAGATTTGGAGAAAAGAATAGATGAGAATCTTAATCCTGATTTTAACAATTGGGTTCATTTTCAGCTGCAACAACTCTAATAATGAAACCAAAGAAGCACCGTCAGATATCTTAGCCCTAGTCGGCTCAGAAAGTATAACCAAAGACGACCTGAGGGATGAACTCAACAAACTTTCCTATAAACAAAGATCTATTTATAGCTCTTCTCCGGAAAAACTAAATAAATTTTTAGACACTCATATAAACGAAAAAGTTTTATATAACGAGGCTATAAAAAGAGGATTTGCAAATAGGGGTGATATTCAAGAAGAAATTGACCGTTATAAGAAACAGCTCATAATAAAAACCTTCGGCAAAGAAATTTTAGGTGAATTAGAATTAAATAATGACGATATTACGATGTACTATGATCAAAACAAGAAAGAGTTTGAACGTATACAAATAAGTAAAATCTTTATAAAAACTAATCCTGAAAATGGTATTTCTAGTGAATCCGCACTATCCAAGGCTGAGCTCGTCTCAAGTAAGGCAAATGCTGGTGAGAGTTTTGAAGAGCTCGCACTTGAGTACTCAGATGACCCGATTTCGAAAAAAAAGGGCGGTAAGGTAGGATATATTAATCGGGGGAAGTTTCCCCAACAGATAGATAACCAAATATTTGAGCTTAAAGAAGGAGAAATCACAAAACCGTTTGAAGTTCAGGACGGGTACCTTATAATTAAAGCAAATCAAGAACCTGATTTTCCCCCCATATGGGCAGGTCGAGCGGATCATACGCTCAAAATTAATTAACGAGAGACTCCTTAATTACATAAACGGCCTAAGAGAACAATGGGGAGTCAGAGTATATAAAGATAGATTACAGGAGATAATAAAAAGTGAACCTAAGTAAAAATAATCTTTTCAAAATTACATTTGCATTATTTATCGTAGCTTTTATTTCTACTCCGCTAGGGGCTCAAGAAGTAATAGATAGAGTAGTAGCTATCGTTAACGATGATCTAATCACTTTATCTGAGCTAAGAGAGACCGCACTCAGTATTAACCCCACTTCCACAGAGCAAATAGATGAGAGAACCGTTTTGAACCAGATGGTCGAAGCAAAACTATTTGAGCAAGAGGCTAATAGAAGAGGTATTACAGTAACTAAAGAGGAGCTCGACGCGAGCATAGAACAAGTGAGAAGTAAATACAACTTGACTGAGGATCAGATGGAAGAAGTCCTAAAGAAACAAAACCTTACACCCGAAACTTTTAGAGAACAATGGAGAACACAAACTTTGGGCAATAAACTTCTTGAGTCTCAGTTAAAAAATAGAATTGTAGTAACTGATGATGAAATAAAAAAATATTACGAAGAGAATTACGGAGCTATTGACTATACGGGTGACTATTCAGGCATCACAGAGAAACCTAAGGAGGAAGTAGAGATTGCTCATATTTTAATATCCCCGGACACTCCTGACGCCCAGGACAGAGCTGTTGAAGTCGCAGAATTAGCAAAATCGGGAAATGATTTCGCAATCCTGGCAAGAGAATACTCCGATGACAGCTTTACAGCCGATAAAGGGGGCAACTTAGGTATTTTTAAAAAGGGAGATTTAATAGAACCTCTTGAAATTGCAGTAGAAAGAACACCTGAAGGAAAAGTGTCAGGACCTGTCCAATCCCCTGCAGGATATCATATTATAAAGGTTCTTAATCGAACAAAACCCAGCAGCAATAGCAATGATGAGAAATCAGAGAATGAGACTTACATAAGTGAAAGTGAAAGTGAAGAAATAAGACGAATACTCCACCGTCAAAAAGCGGAAGTCCAGCTACAATCATGGTTAAAAGGTATAAGAGAAAAAGCCTATGTTGAAATTAAATTATAGTTGGTCGTATAAGAAAACAATAAAGAATCACTTCTAAAATTAGAAAAGTTTAAAGAGTAAGCCTTCTTATTACATCTTGGTGCGACGGATATAGACTAATTAAAGTCTCCCTATCTCCAATTTCATTATCAGCAAAATCAAATCCGGGCGCCATAGTGGTACCCATAAGTGCAAATCTCCCCCCTTCTAACAAATAAGAGCCCTGCCACACCCCTTTAGGCACAATAACCTGAACAAAGTGGCCAGCATCTATATCCTGTCCCAGAAGTATTGTTTTGACTGTGCCGTCCGGATAGAGCTGCAGCATTAAAACTGGGTCACCAAGATAGAAGTGAAATATTTCATCAGTAGGCAGTCGATGTAATAAGGACTGTGTATCAGGTGTAAGTAGATAGTAAATTGCGGTACTAAGCGCTCTTTCTGATTCATATTGCTGAGGTAATGAAGATCCGTGAATCACGTGAGTGGAGCGATGAGTTTCACAATAGTATCCCCCCTCTTTAGGTAGCGGCTTCATATTGAGCATTTTAATTAGCTTTTCTGCAGTTAGCATTTAAGTTCTCCCTCTCAAGGCTAATTAAAATAACCTCATTTTTCCACTTTGAAAAAAATTACCTTGACTAACTAAAAAGCGTGACTAATTTCAAAGTGTAGGAAAAAAATTAGACACCACGGAGGTCTAAAAAATGAGATTAAAAGTTTGGGAACCATTTAGAGGATTTAAACCGTTTTACAGCGATGTAGACAGACTGATTAACGAATTCGGCCAGGGGTCTTCACCCTGGAGAAGCAACAGACGAAGCATCCTGGTCCCCCAAGGTAGACATTTACGAAACTGAAAACAGTTACGTATTGAATGCCGAGCTGCCAGGACTGAAAAAAAAGGAAATCAAGATTGATCTAAACGACAACACTCTCACATTAAATGGTGAGAAGAAATTTGAAGAGAAGGTCGAGAAGGAGAACTACGTAAGAGTTGAGCGCAGTTACGGTAGTTTTACTAGAAGCTTTGTTCTTTCAGATAATGTGAACGCTGAGAACATTACTGCTAGTTACAAAGACGGCGTACTTAAAGGTGACTCTCCCAAAAAAGGAAGAAGCTAAACCTAAAGAAATTAAAGTTGAGATTAATTGAAAGTTATTAGATAAGCGGCCCCGCTCCGGGGTTGCTTATCTATTCAAACCAAGCTTCTCTCTCAACACACGGTCAAGGGGCTTGTTCTGATTCCAATAATCGCTAATCAATACTTTATTCCTTGTAGCCTTTGTTGTAAGAGTTTTAGCATTCGCTCCAAAACCGCTTAAATAAGTTTCTTCCCATGATATTATTTCATAGGGGAATGTTTTGCTAAAAGTGATTTTCATAGTGCGTCCCGAATCATCATAAACTAGTTTATAGTTCATTAGATTAGAATCATCAGGATTCTGCCCAAGAGATGCTTCCGCGATTTCAACCTCTAACTCTTTATGAGTAAGTCTGGATGCCATAGCGGCAGGTATTATTTTTATCCTGCCTACAGGCAGACTTTCCGGTTCGAGCCTTATGCGTGTCCATAACTCATCTTCGAGGACTTCTTTCTGGAGACTAAATGTTCTGTCACCCTCGGATTCAAAATATGAAAAGCTCCTCACTTCATAACCGTTACTATCAAGATTTAACTGAGTAAATGTATTACCGCACCACTCCTGCGATGAGGAGGTAACCTTAAGAGTGTTAGGATATTCATCCATATAGACAGGGGTAAAAACCGAGTCCATCATTGAATAGCGATATATACCGGTATCGAATTTCTTTATCCTGTTAAGCTTAAGAACTTTAACGTCGTCCCCCTTTGCGTTTTGCGGGTGATCCAGCTTCACCTGCTTTGATTTTGAAAAATCCTCTGTAACAAACACGAGAACTACATAGCCTTCGTGAAGCTCACCATAACGGGCCTGCTCAAGCTTGTAGCTAGTGATTTCAGCTTTCCCATCGTACCAGTAATCCTTAAAATCTTGGGAATCCACAATGGCTGAAGAATTGTTATGTTCTTGAGACTCACTCGAATAAAAAGGGATTATTATCAAGAAAAAAACTAATGTTATTAGATATCTCACTTTATTCATTTAAGGCGCCTCCAAGGCATTAGAGTTTATACAAATAGAATATATATAGGCTTTATTATAATGGATGAAATTTAAAGACATAAGATGCATTGAGTGTTAAAAAAACAAGGGCAAGCTAGTGAAAAGACTTTTCACCAGCTCGCCCTTTGGAGGATGATGGCAAGGTCATATAAACTAAAAATATATATAAGGTTAGATAGTAGTTCTGCTACTAAAATTCCCAGACCGTATCAAGAATCCAGCTATCAC
>PVMK01124053.1_pt1 | contig 16466 bp, 13 predicted proteins | sample 1853481 | NCBI WGS metagenome assembly PVMK01 (sample SAMN08533507, study PRJNA380276) | Marine sediment metagenome, whole genome shotgun sequencing project.
TATCTGCAACTTTTGCTCCCTGTTGTAACTTTTCTATAACACCATCCAGAGAGGGAATCCAGTTTGAAATTAAATTGTCTTCATATGATGGGCTAAAAAATTTCTCTGTACCACAAAATAAACAGCTATTGTGATTACCCCAAGAGACCCCTTCTCCTGTTTTAAAAGCTTGTTCTATTTTGGGTTCATCATGATATAAAGATGTAATTGCGTAAAAGGCACCTGTCATAAATACCGGGCTTTTGTTATTTCCAAAAACCGCTGCTTGTTCAGGGGTCATATAAAAAAATTTATTTGAAGCATCATATTCAACATAACCAGATGCAGCCTGAGCAGATAACCATTCCCTAACATACCTCTCTGCTGTATTGGTTTTAGTAGCTAGTTCATCAGAAGTAAGATGCCCCGATTCAGATAATGTTTTGTAAAGTCCCAATTTATCGCCAATTGTGATTAAAGGTCCGTTAGCTGCAGCTCCCATTTCGGCAACTACTTTGCCTAATAAGTCATGTAATTTGTTTTCATTTAATTCCATAATAAAGATTTAGTGATTAGTTTTTCCCAAAACAGAAGAGGGGTATCACCGCTTTAACGGAATATAATTATTGAAGATGGTAGTAGTTCAGGTCTCTAAATATACATTTTTTTTAAAACGAAATAGGTAATCCTTAAATTATTTTTTCCTCAGGCTATTTTTTCTAGAATGAGGATGAGAAAAAATTAATTCAAAAATGGGTATTAATAATAATGCGCTCGCAAGAAAAAGGAAAGTAAAATAATTATTAAATATGGAGCCTCCCAACCAAGCAATAGTTCCTTTATAGAATATAAGGGTTTCGGTAAGGAAAAAAGCAATAAGATATATAGCATAAGTCTTTTTTGAAATTACAATTAGTTTGAAATGATGCAAAAAAGCAAATAGGGAAATACTAATAATCCCTAAAAACACCCAATGCAAGTAGCCAATTACAAAGTCCATATTTGTTGAAACTATATGAGCAATATTCGGTATGGCACCCAAAATTTGAATGATTAGTTTTATCAAGAAAAGAACAGCTACTGTTTTTAGTAAAACTCCTTCAATTTTTGAAAATGTGGTTTTTATTATTTCTTTATTCTGAAGTATGTTTTTGATTAAAATTCCAAAAGCCAACACTTGAAACAATCCTCCAAGTCCTGCTAATACATAAAAAACAGTATGAGGTTTCATCCATAATACCGACAAGAAAAAAGTTAGAATTACTCCTGCGTTCAGTAACCAGATAAACTGATTAAATGTTTTCTTATTTATGTAAATGGAAAGCTTTTCAAAAACAAAAAATAGCATTCCAAATAGTGCTACAATAAACCAACCATTATATTGAAAATGTAAATAAAAATAGATGGCGTTTCGGTACCAGGAAGAGGTGCTTCCCAAAGTATTCATTATTACACCTAACACCCAAGGCCCTAGGCTAGATAAGACCATAAACCATAAAGCGGTTCGAATGAGTTTATATGATTTCGTTTCTTTTTGTGTTGATGAGGAATGTTTCAGATAAAACCAAACAAAGAAATAAGAAGCAATTAAAAAAAGTGTGGAAAAAACAATTGAAAAAAGAGCGTAGCCAATAAAGGGAAAAGTTAAAAGCATTCCAATAACAGTGGCTTGTGTACTCCAAAAAATCACTTTGTATTTTTTATCTACAAACTTTTCTGTCAGATAAAATCTATAAATAAGAGTTATTAGAGCTGTATAAATCCACCCTAATAATGCAATATGGGAATGTGTATGAAGGATGTATTTGTAGTTTATAGAAATATCTACAACCTGAAACATCCTCATCAACACTCCCAAAAGTGTAACTATAAAAAAATAACCTAAAGCTATTTTAATATGTGTTTTTAGATTCATTTTATAACACCTTAAGGTCCCCTTGGTTACTAGACTGTCAAACTGAGCGCAGTCGAAGTGTTTTCTAAATACAAGGGGGCATTAAATAATCAAAAGTTTGATGTTAAAAATAAAAAAATTAAACCAGCTTATTTTCTAAGGCTATTACTTTAGGATGTAAGATGTTATTTTCTAAATGAATGTGTTGATGTAAATCCTGCTCAAACTCATCTAAACTAGCATACAATGCTCTAAAAGTATTACAAGCATCTTCCGGAGGGGTATAATTATTAGTGAGTTTGGCGATGGTTTTAAATATTTCTCCTACATGTTCGTGTTCAGCCTCCATCATATTAATAGGATTGTTAACCGTTCCAAAAGGAGGTTGTGGAGCTTGTGTGACTTCTCTGTTAGCAACAATCAATTGTTTCATAAATGGAAAAAGAATGAGTTCTTCTTTTTTCATATGTCCTGCTAATTCATTGGCAACTTCTTGAAATAAATTATTTATTTCTAGTACTTCGGTATAGTGATGCCCGTGAACGGTAGCCACTTTCTCAGCATATTGAAGAATTATAGGTAAGCTTTCCTCCACATAGGCATGGTGTATGTTTACAATATGATCTATAAGAAAATCCAATTCCCAGCTATTATAATCATACGTTCTGTTTGGCGTTTCATCTACTGCTATCAATTCCTTTTCAAGAGTTGCATAGTCCACTCCGTTTTTAGCACAGGCTTTTTCTATAGATATTCCTCCGCCACAGCAAAAATCGATACCGTGTTTTTTAAATACGTTAGAAGCTTTGATGTTTTCTGTAACCACTTCGGCTACTGTTTTGTTTTCGTTAATTTTCATAGTAGTTTATTTTATTATAATCCCATCCTGAAACCTCAAGGTTCGGGAGGCAAAAATACAAAAAAAGATTAATTTATCTTTAATTAATCTAAATAAAAAAGCTGTTTGATATTTTATTATGCCAAACAGCCTTATTACTTTTAATTAAATATCCTATTTATTCCCCAACATCAAGAGTTCGTTACAAACTACTTCTGTATTATAGCGTTTGTTGCCCTCTTTATCTTCCCATGAATTATGAGTTAATTTCCCTTCAATAGCAATTTCTTTGCCTTTGGTTAGATATGATTCAACAATCTCTGCAGTTTTTCCAAAACATACCACTCGATGCCATTCGGTTCTGGTTTCTCTTTCACCTTTTGAGTTTTTAAAAGACTCATTAGTAGCTACATTAAATTTTGCTAATTTTTTTCCAGAATCCATTGTGATGATTTCTGGGTCATTTCCTAAATTTCCGATCAACTGTACTTTGTTTCTTAGTGTGTTCATAATATTAAATTTTTAAAACCTGCCTGCCGGTAGGCAAGTTAAACAGTTAAGATATGTCCCGAGTCCTTCCCGGGATCTTTTGTGTTGAAATTAAAACTTGAATCTTTTTAGTTAAATATCAACGTTCTAATAATTCAACAGGACAAACATACAGTGACTTGGATTTGTTAGTTGGTTGTTACTCACTTACTTTCGTTTATAGTTGTTTGCAAATATTTGTTGTCGTTTGTTCCCGTTTTTAAAATCTGACTAACAGTCTTTTAGAGCGTTTCTAAAAATAATCTGTTATTGCTTTTATTTTTTGTAAACCTGTTAATAACATTTTTAATAACTCTTTTCTATATTTTCTTATGTGTTTATTAGACGGCTACCTTTATAGAAGATAAAATACTCTTTATATTTATTTATGTTTTATTATAACTTTCAAGTGGTGCTTCAAGAAGTGCCGGGAGAGATAAGTCTCTGCTTTTCAATTTCGGGATGTAATATGCATTGTGAAGGATGTCATTCTCCTTTTCTTTGGAAAGAAGGGAATGGTTCTTTGCTTACAGAAAAAACCTATACATCGATTTTAGATCAATACAACAAACTGGCAACCTGTATTTTGTTTATGGGAGGTGAATGGCATAAGGATGAATTAATCTCTATGCTTCAGTTAGCAAAAAATAAAGACTATAAAACTTGCCTTTATACTGGAGAAGAATCTATTTCAGAAGACATATTAAATCAACTTACCTGGATTAAGACCGGAAAGTGGAATCAGTCTCTTGGCGGATTAGAAAGCAAAGAAACCAATCAAAAATTTATAGAAGTAGGGACAAACAAAAACCTTAATAATTTATTCAATAAAAACTAACAACGTATGATACGCCTCACCAACTCTCAAGTTTCAAAAAAAATTGATTTTATAGACCGTTATATCAACTCCTCAAATGCTGCGGATGGTTCAAAGGTAGATGCCAATGCCAATGTAACTTCTAAAAATATTGCTACCATGGAGGCGGAGCTGAATAAGGACATAAATATTCAGGTAAATAGAGCTTTGGTTAAAAGACAAATAGCAAAGCTGTTTGGAGATGATCTTGCCAATGAATATACGCGGCAAATTGAATCTCACGAAATTTATGTACACGATGAAACTTCACTAAAACCCTATTGTGTTTCTATAAGTATGTACCCTTTTTTGTTTGATGGGCTTACCCAATTAGGGGGGGAAAGTAGAGCTCCCAAACACTTGGAGAGTTTTTGTGGTGAATTTGTAAATCTGGTTTTTGCTATTAGTTCTCAGTTTGCCGGTGCTCTGGCAACTGTAGAGTTCCTTATGTATTTTGACTATTTTGCCAAAAAGGATTACGGCGAAAATTATTTAGTAACCAACACAGATTTAATTGCCAATCACTTGCAACATGTGGTGTATGCAGTAAACCAACCTGCTGCCGCCAGAGGGTATCAATCTGTTTTTTGGAATATTTCTCTATATGACGAAAGTTATTTTACAAGTATGTTTGAGGACTTTGTTTTTCCAGATATGACCAAACCTCAATGGGAAGACCTAAAAAAGCTACAAAACTTTTTTATGAATTGGTTCAACAAAGAAAGAAACAGAGCAATTCTTACTTTCCCGGTAGTTACTGCTGCTATGCTTGTAAAAGATGGACAACCAGTAGATACAGAGTTTACCGATATGTGTGCCAAAGAACTAAGTGAAGGAAATTCTTTCTTCATCTACCAATCTGAAAGTGCAGATAGTTTGGCGTCTTGTTGCCGCTTGAGAAGTGAGATTAGCGATAATACTTTTAGTTATTCATTAGGTGCTGGTGGTGTGGCGACAGGTTCTATAAATGTGATTACCCTAAATATGAACAGACTTATACAAAAAGGGGTCAGCATTGTTGAACAAGTTCAGAAAATACATAAATATCAAGTGGCGTACAGAAAGCTAATTGAAGGCTACGAAGAAAATGGATTGTTACCTGTTTATAAGGCCGGGTTTATCTCATTGGACAAGCAATTTTTAACCATTGGAATTAACGGAATGGTAGAAGCAGCTGAGAGTCAAGGCATTCATGTGAGTAATAATACTGCCTACAAAAAGTTTGTAAATAAATACCTGAAAGCCATTTATGATGAAAATAAACTAGCAAAAAAAGAATACGGTTATATGTTTAATACCGAATTTGTTCCTGCTGAAAATCTAGGTGTCAAGAATGCCAAATGGGATCGGGCAGACGGTCTTTTTGTGCCCAGAGATTGTTACAATTCGTATTTCTATGCCGTAGAAGATCATCAAACCAACACTTTAGACAAGATCATCCTTCACGGAAATGAAATCATTCAATATCTAGACGGTGGTTCTGCCTTACATCTTAATCTGGAGGAAACTCCTAATAAAGATGGTTTTGTGAATCTACTTCATGCAACAGCCGCTGCAGGGTGTAATTATTTTTGCTTTAATATCAGGATTACTATTTGTAACAACTGTAGTCATATTGATAAACAAACTCTCCAAAAATGCAGTAAATGCGAATCAGAGAATGTAGATCATGCGACACGTGTAATCGGTTATTTAAAACGAGTATCTAGTTTTAGCACCAAACGTCAGATAGAACATGATTTAAGACATTATCATATAAAACCACCTTCAGATTCGTTGGCTAAAAACAGAGTTAGTACTTTTGCTAAGCATCAAAAAACTAAAAAGGATATTTTTGATGAGACTTTGTATTCAGACTAACAACTCATGACTGTTAATGAAATAGTACAACAATTGAAGAGGTATCAAGCATCTGGAAAAAAGATATTTGTTACCTCTTCTTTTCAAACACATAGCATTCCTTTATTACATGTTTTAAAAACTTCGGGAGTGAATATAGATGTGCTATTTCTAAATACAGGGTTTCATTTTCCTGAAACGGTTGCTTTTAAAGATGAGATTGAAAAATTACTGAATTTAAATGTTATTGACGTTCGGTCTCAAGTTCCTAAAAGCCTTCAAATAGATGAAGAAAACCTTTTTTATTTTGCTTCAGATTCAGATTATTGTTGTTTTTTAAATAAAACACAGCCATTAGAACCCTACCTAATGCAATATGATATTTGGATAACAGGTGTTCGTGCAGATCAAAGTTTAAATAGGAAAAGCATGAAAACCGAAGAGGAATCTTCTTTTAATACACTCCGTTTTCATCCGTTATTGGATTGGACCCCAAAGCAAATTTATGATTACAGAATGCTTTATAGTTTACCCGAACATCCTCTTGATAAAGAAGGCTATCTAAGTATTGGTTGTGCTCCCTGTACTAGAAAATTTGATGCTAGTGATGAACGAAATGCCAGATGGTTTGGACAAAACAAAACAGAATGTGGCTTGCATCAAGACTTAATAAAATAAAATGAATATACTCGTAACAGGTGGAGCTGGCTATATAGGTACTGAATTAATATATGCCCTTGAAAAAGAAAACTCCATAGATACAATTGTAATTTACGATAATTTAAGCAGGAACAACTATAACTTATTTTTGGGAAGATCAAAGTTAAATTCTAATAAAGTGCGTTTTGTAAAAGGTACCATTCTGGATTCTCGGAAATTAAAAGTTGAAATAGATAAGGCAGATGTTGTTTTTCATTTGGCTGCAAAAGTAACCACTCCTTTTGCAGATCATAATCCACATGAATTTGATCAAACCAACAATTGGGGAACTGCAGAATTGACTTATCTAATTGAAAAAAGTAATGTTTCAAAATTCATTTACACTAGTAGTGTGTCGGTGTATGGTGCTTCTGAAGAAAAACTGGATATTACCACTCGGCTTAATCCAAAAACTTTTTATGGGATTTCAAAATTGAATGCCGAAAAGCATGTGGAAAGACTTAGGAATTCCACTATTGAAACCTACACACTTCGCCTTGGAAACGTATACGGATATAGTAAAAGTATGCGTTTTGATTCTGTGATCAACAAGTTTATGTTTGAAGCCAATTTCAGAAATCATATTCGAATTTATGGCGATGGAAATCAGATGCGGTCTTTTATTCATATTAATAGATTAAGTAATTTATTAAAGGATGTTGCTTTGGGAAATTCGCTAAGCCCTGATGTTTATAATCTGGTAGAACACACATATAGTGTAAATGAAATTGTTGATGTGCTAAAAGAAGTGTATCCTAAATTGGAACTAACTTATTTAACACAGAATATGAATATGCGCAGTCTGAGAGTAAAATCAGATTCCAGAATACCTGAACTTAATACTTTAGAAAATAATCTAAAAAATGATCTTACTGAATTCAAAGGTCATTTTAGTTTTTAAAATTTGAAATCAAATGTCAATGCCATTCAGTCCCGAGGTCTCGGGACACCTAAAGCGAAAAAGAATCTCTAAAAATATTTTATGAAACAGCTTATTTTTTTCTCACTTATATTATTACTCGTCTCATGCAAACAAAATGCAGAAAAAGAAACGGTTCCAGCAACCACACAACAAGTTGAAACCAAAGAAGAATCACATAAAAGTATTGATGGGGTTGTTAATTTAAATAATGGGAAATTGTGGTTGGCAAATCCCGAAACAACTATAGGAATAAACCATATGAAAGAGCGAATGCGATCTTTTACTGAAAAAGAAAGCATTGAAGAATATGCTAAACTAAAAGTAGGTCTTGAAGCGGATTTTACAGAACTGTTCGAAAAATGTACAATGAAGGGTGAAGCTCACAATCAACTCCATAATTACCTTTTTCCTTTTATCGATTTGTTTGATGATTTAGAATCTTCTGAATTAGAAACTTGTAAAAAGAGTTTTTCTGAATTAAATAATCACCTAGACGAATATTCAAAATACTTTGAATAGGATTACTTAGAAGTAATAACTTAATGCCACAATTAAATTAAGTCCGGGAGCAGCAATCCCAGAAGAATAGGTGCGATATCTTTGGTTGGTAATATTTTCTAGAGTTGTATTTAACTGAAAAGATTCTGTGATTTGATATTGTGCTCCAAAATTGATCGTATGCCAAGACGGTGAGTATGGGTTTCCATTTTTATCTAAAGCATACAAATAAGATTTATTTTGTTCGCTTGGAGCGAGATCTTCAAAATCAAATTTACCATTGTATTCTGCAAATGCATCAAATTTAAACTTCTTATACTTAAAAAGTAAATGTGTATTTCCAAATTGAGGAGCCACATGTCTTACGGCAACTTTGCTGCCATCTTCCTCTTTCTGAAAACCATCGGTTATATTGTACTGTGAAGTAAGTTGTAATTGTTCAGAAAAATTAATTTCAAGTCCAGCTTCAAATCCATAAATTTCAGCACTTTCAGTATTTTGGATGGCTTGTACATTACTGAGTTCTCCTTGATAAATAATTTCGGATTCTCCATCCAGCTCAAAGTCCCTTCGTACCATGGCATCTTCAAGAAGAGTAACATAGGTAGCTACATCTAATCTCACAACTCCTTCAAAATTAAATGTTGCCGCAAGTTCACCATTATAAGCGTATTCTGGTTTTAAATCTGGATTAGGAACTACAACCGAACCAGGTTCACTATCAAATATCTTTCCGACATCATCAATATTAGGTGCTCTGAATGCAGTTGAAAAATTAAATCTCCATCCCAAAATATCACTTGCCTGCCATGTTAGTCCTGCACTTCCTGTTAATGCTCCTGTATTGATATCTGCTTCGCTAAAAGGGAAATCAAAATACGAAGAATCAAAATCTGCGTACAATAAAATATGGTTGTATCGTAATCCTGTCAAAAGGGAAACATCATCGGTAATTTTCCATTGTAAACTTGCATAAGCAGCTATAGATTGCCAGGTTGATCCATCCGGATATCGGGGAGCTGTGCCGTCCTTATCTCCAGTATTAATATCTGTCTGCTTTCCATTAGAATCTACTTCATTAAAAATATATTCCAGGCCATAAAACAATTTACTGTCACCAAATTTTTTAGTAAAATCCAGGGCTGAAGTATATGCATCTACTTTTTCTTTGGTTTCATAAAGTATAATATCCCCAAAATCGCGGTTCTTTCTTCCTTCCTTAAAATTTTGATAGGAAAGTGTTAGAATACTTTTATCATAAAATGTGGTGCCGCTATTTGTGATTTGAAAGTTTCCGCTCATCCATTCTTGAGGAGCATACTCCCAAACTGCACTTTTAAATTGTCCGTTCTTTTTTTGAATAAGACGGTCATATCGAGGATAATCACTTGTTGTTGTATAGGATAAACCAAGGCTAAAATCCCAATTTTCTGAAGGCATAAACCTTATTTTTTGCATGGCATTTATCTGGTCATATCCTGTAGGAACCTGCACTCTAGGGTCGTCATTCGTAACAACTACATCTTCACCATCTATGGCATCAACATATTCAGGTCGTAAATAGTCTTCTGGTCCATATTTCCCCATTTTCAGATCATCAAAATCTGTATATGAAACACTTGTTAAAAATGCCCATTCTTTAAGGCCTATATTGAAATCTAAATGCCCTGTTTTTTCATTACTTGCCGAAGCATATCTTACCAAAGCATTTCCGGAAAATGAAGCTCCATCAACAAATGAAAACTTAGGCTTTTTGGTATAAAAATTCATCACTCCTCCTATTGCATCACTTCCGTAAACAACAGAACCAGGACCTAGAATAACTTCGGTTTGTTCTATTGAAAAAGGATCGATAGATATAACACTCTGTACATTTCCTCCTCTAAATATTGCAGTGTTAAAACGTACTCCATCAACTGCAATTAATAACCTATTGGTTGAAAAACCACGAATTATGGGGCTTCCTCCTCCCAACTGGCTTTTTTGAATAAAAACATTTCCACTGCTTTCTAATAAATCTGCAGAAGTTTGCGGATTATTAAAAATAATATCATCACTGGTGATACTTACTATTTTTTGAGGAATATCACGTTTATTTTGTTTGAATTTTGCGACCGATAAAATAACTTCATCTAGTGTGCTGGCATCAATTACTAATATAACTTTATTACCTCTTGATATAATTTCTAATTTACTTATTGAAATATTGATATGAGATATATGTTGAAATATAATCCGTTCATTATTTGAAAAGGCTGATATATCAACAAAACCATCAAAATCTGTAAATCCTGATATTGTTTTTTCAGAATTATATACGGCAACTCCTGAAATAGGCAATAAACCATTCTCCTCTAAAACCTGAATTTTTTGAGCAAATATCGAAAGAAAAGAAAAGAAAAATAAGAGTAGAGTTATTGGTAATTTTAAGCTCATTCAAATATTTGATTTAAGACTAAAAGCGACTTGGGTTTTTTAAAACTTTGCAAATGTAATTGATAATAAAGTAACAGCAAATTTAAAATATCCAGGCGGATTTTTTTAGTTGGTTTAATTCGGTTAATTGCATCAAATTCTATGCCGAAAAACCGCTTTAAACCCTCAACGTGAACCCCATTTTCACAATATTTCCCTTTACAAAATTTTTGAAAATTTCCCTCCAATAAGTTAAAATTATTATACATAATTGTAGATGTATCTGGATAAAACCCCAGATGTATACTTAGTTTTAATAAAAAAAGAATATGAAAATTGGCAATTTCATTATGATTATCCAACCAAATTAAAGAACTCTCCAAAAAATTAAACAAAGCAGTATCTTCTACTTCTTCTTGTATAGAATTGGTAAGAATTTCCGAAATAAAGATCACCATTGCTTCTTTTATAACTTGGGTATGAAGGGTTTTATAGGGCTGAAATACTTTAACTTCTTTGATCTGCTCTAATGTTCCTTTGTCCTTATGAATTACTTCTAATTCTAACAGGGTTAAGGGTTGAAAATAAGATTTTTTTAAATTTCCTTTTCTGGATCTTAGAATGTTGCGAAGTAAATAACTTTTTAATCCTGAAGATTCAGTATAGCATCTTACAATAAGATCTGCTTCAGAATATTTAAGGCTAGAAAAAACAATGGCTTTAGTAGTAATAACCATTATCGTATAATCATGATTTTAACTACTTTCGTTTCTAAGGCATCGTCTGTGGAGATCAAAGCTAAATAAACACCAGATGCAACTCTGTATTTTCCAAAAGCTGTGGTATCCCATAATACACTTCCTCCTTCTGAGGTTGTTTCAAAAACAAGATTTCCTGTTATATCTGTAATTTTAACATTTGCTCTTGCTGTAAGGCCATCAATTGTGACATTCCAAAAAAATCTGGGCGGACTGGATTAGGGTATGCATATACATTTTCTAAATCTTCTCTAGGAGCTGTGGAAGTTCCATTAAACGCTACCAATCCATCAACAGTAGCAAAATAGACAGTTCCATTAAAATCATCGATAGCAATATCCTGAACATTATCTGAAGGCAAAGGAGAGTTAGCTGCTGTAAACCTTAATAAGGTTTCTTGACCATTAGATGAAAAGTAAAAAACTCCGGAAGTAGCCGTAGAAACCCATTTGTTATTCGAACCATCTACTTCAATATCCGTGATAGATTGTTCAAATAAAAGTTCTTGGGGAACTCCATCTTCTAAAATAATAATGGCTTGTGCGTCTGTATTTGCACCTTCTTCAAAAAAGCTCCCAACACTAAATAATACTCGCAATCCTTTTAAAGTTCCAATCCATAATCGATTTTGATTATCGAATGCCAATGCCCTAATATTATTGGATGGTAAATTACCATTCCCTATTTCTTCTCCAATCTTATTAAATTCATTTGTAGTAGGATTATAACCGATTAAACCGCTATCTACTGCGCCAAAAAATGCATAGCCCTGTCTACTTATTTTTAATTCGCTTAATGCAGATTCGCTTTGGGCATCAATAATATTAGAAATATCTATTAACTGAAATTGTCCAGCTGGAGTTCGTTTTACAAGACCATCATCTACCCTGGATTGCACAAACCAAAGGTTACCCTCTCTATCATAATCTGATCCGAAAATTCTAATTTCTGCCCCTGGATTGTTTGGAGGAACATCTAAAGGACTATTATTTTGATTATACAAAATAATTGGTTCTTTGTCAATTATATTAAGAAGTCCTTTTTGATAGGAACTCATAAAAACTTCATTTGTATTTTCAGGATTAATTGAAATATTAACCAAATCGGTTGCACCCAATAGCTCTTCAAATGGGATATTTGTCCAAACCTCATCTTTTAAATTACTAATGCCCCTTTCAGATAATTGACCATCGGGAAAGAAGGGGTTAAAAAATAAATCAACCTCACCAAAAGACACCCACAATTGTCCTGGAGAAGCGTCTATGGCAAATGGGTTGTTTAAAATAGGGCCATCTGGTAATATTTGTTGCCCTTGATTGTCCTCAAAAGGCACTATTAACATTCCTAATTCTGTAGTCCCTAGATAAAATGTATTATTGAAAGTCAAACCCGATTGTAATAGATAATCAAATTCGGGTAATGAATTTACCTCTGATTGTAAAACAAAACCATCCGCATAGGCATGAATGGAATTGGTTGTTGTTATAGTTAGTGTATTATCCATAACCCCAAAATCTACTATCGATGAGTTGAATTCAGCTATTTGAACAAATCCGTTTCCAGGTATATATTTAAGAATATTGTCGTTGTTTCGAACCGTATAAAGTTCCGTATTTAATGTCTGTATTCCTTTAAAACCTCCTCCTGTAATAGTCGTCCATTGCTGAAAATCTATAAGATTATCGTCATCTACAAAAGCACTTCGAATTCCAAACTCTGAAGTAGAGGCAAAAATTAAATCATCAAATACAGTTGTTTGAGTAATATTTATCTGGGTTCCGAAATCTCCTATAAAATAAGTGTCTCCAAACTCTAAAGCTGATAAATTATAAACTGAAATTCCAAATTGTGTGGAGATATATAAACTCCCCTCGTATTCGTAAAAATGGTTAATTCTTTTTTTATTAGGAGGTATCGTTTGCTTGTCTAAAATATCAACCACAGAAAGAATTTCTTCATCGTCATCTATTACAATTTCAATTAATCCATTTTCATAGCCTATAATTAATAAATCAAAATTCTCACTATAATAAATAGTAGAGATCAATTTTCCAGACAATCCATTAATTGTAGAAATGGTATTAATTTCTTGCGTAGAAAGATCAAAAGTAAAGATTGCATTTTCAGCAGCTGCATAGATTTTGTCATTGCCTTGAGAAATACTTTTTATTGAAACATAGGAAAAAAACCCAGACCAACTGTCTTCAAAGTTTTGTCCCAGAATAAAAAAAGATTGTAAAAACAGAATAACTGTTACTATCTGCTTCATAGATGTTGTAATTTTCTAGTAGTATAACAGGCTAAAATACTATTTATTTTATAGCTTTATTAAAATGAAAAAGGTTGTCTTTTAAGGACAACCTCTTTAAAATTTATTATAAACTAATAGCTATACAATTCCTTGTGCTAACATAGCATCTGCTAATTTTACAAAACCAGCAATATTTGCTCCTTTAACATAATCAATATAACCATCCTCTTCGGTACCGTATTTAAGACAAGAAGCATGGATGTCATTCATAATAGTATGTAATTTTTCATCCACTTCTTTAGTTGTCCAACTTAGACGAAGTGAGTTTTGAGACATCTCCAATCCAGAGGTTGCTACACCACCAGCATTAGAAGCTTTTCCTGGAGAGAATAATATTTTTCCTTTTTGAAACACTTCTATAGCTTCAGGTGTACTAGGCATATTGGCTCCCTCAGCAACACAGATACAATTATTGTTCAATAGTGTTTGTGCTTCTTCTTTATTAAGCTCATTTTGAGTTGCACAAGGCAATGCAATATCACAAGTTACTTCCCAAGGACGTTTCCCTTCAAAATATAGGGCAGATGGGTATTTAGCAACATATTCGCTAATTCTTCCACGCTTCACATTTTTAAGATCCATAACAAATGCTAATTTTTCTGTATCGATACCTTCTACATCATAAATATATCCGCCAGAATCTGATAGTGTTACAACTTTACCGCCAAATTCTATTACTTTCTCGGTTGCATATTGAGCGACGTTACCAGAACCAGATATAGTAACTGTTTTCCCGTTACAACTATCTCCACGAGTTTCCAACATACTTTTAGCAAAATATACTGTCCCGTATCCAGTTGCTTCAGGACGGATTAATGAACCTCCAAAAGAAAGAGCTTTTCCTGTGAGAATTCCTGTAAATTCGTTTTTAATACGTTTATATTGTCCAAATAAATAACCTATTTCTCTACCTCCAACACCTATGTCTCCAGCTGGCACATCAGTATTTGGTCCAATATGTCTGGATAGCTCAGTCATAAAACTTTGACAGAAATGCATTACTTCGGCATCACTTTTGCCTTTTGGATTGAAATCTGATCCACCTTTACCACCTCCCATAGGAAGAGTTGTCAAACTATTTTTGAAGACCTGTTCAAAACCTAAAAACTTCAAAATACTTAGATTTACTGAAGGATGAAATCTTAAACCTCCCTTATAAGGGCCAATAGCAGAATTAAATTCAACCCGAAACCCTTTGTTTACGTGTACTTTTCCGCTATCATCAGTCCATGGGACCCTAAACATTACTACACGTTCTGGCTCTACCATACGTTCGAGTAACATTTTGTTTTGATACACCTCATTTTCCTCTATAAAGGGAATGATGGCTTCAGCTACTTCGGTAACGGCCTGCATAAATTCAGGCTCATTTGGGTTCATTTTTTCAACTTTTAAAATGAACTCATTTATACTATCTTTCATATAAAATAATTTATTGAAAACATTAATAATAATTGAGAGTGCAAAGATAAAACATATCTAAAAAAAGTCCGTTATAATTCAATAAAAAAGCTAATTAATCGTATTAAATTTTAAGGTTAAATTTGTTTTTATATATTTGTTATGTCTCAACCTAAACCTACAGTTAGAAATGAATGCTAGAATTTTGCTATTGGTAGTAGCTTTTCTTGTTTTTCCAAAGCAAGATTTATACGGTCAGTTTGGATTTTCTCACGAAGTGGGGGTGATTACTGGTCCCCTTGCTTTCTACTCAGATTTTGGGCAACGTAATGATATTAAGACCAATGCTGGTAATTCTACAATTGGTTTTGGATTGATACATTACATTAATTTTTCTTATCGAGCTGATTGTAACTGTTACACAAGAGATAAATACTTCAACGACCATTTTAAACTTAGAAACGAGATTGATTATTATAGTTTAAAATTAGAACACTATGGTAAATGGGTAGCTTCAGATCAAACAAATTCTGCAGCAGATTTTTTAAGATCTATGAAAGGATCTACTTCTGTTTTTGAGATTGGTTCACAATTAGAATATTTCCCTTTAAGCATACGTGATTTTGCAGCTAGACAATACTCTTTAGCCCCTTTTATTAGTATGGGATTACATTGGGTTGCTTATGACTCTAATATCAACTATGATGAAGGCTTAGCTATTGAAAGTAACTATTATGGCGGAAAATATAATCCTCTAACTGCAATGAATAATGAAGGTGGAAATACTTGGGCATTTGTCACTAGTGTTGGGGTTAGATACAAATTAACTCATCTTAGTGATCTAATGTTAGATAGCCGTTGGGGATATTATTTTAATAACTGGGTTGATGGGCTAAATCCTGATGTGCCAGAAAACAAAGCAAATGAATGGATTTACTGGATTAATTTAGGCTATATCTATTATTTAGAATAATAATTATCCTATTGCTTGCCTTAGGTCTTCAATTAAATCATCAACATCTTCAATCCCTACACTCAATCTAATTAACGAATCTACCACTCCTGTTTTTTCTCTTTCCTCTTTTGGAATGCTTGCATGGGTCATACTTGCAGGATGTCCTGAAAGACTCTCAACTCCTCCCAGACTTTCAGCTAAAGTAAATATTTTAAGATTTTCTACAATTTTGATAGCTTCATTATAATTATTCCCTTTGGTAACAAAAGAAATCATTCCTCCAAAATCAGACATTTGAGATTTAGCAATTTCATGATTGGCATGATTTTCTAGCCCTGGCCAATATACCTTTTCAATTTTTGGATGCTTTTCTAAATAATTAGCAATAGCTTTTCCATTTTCACAATGACGCTGAATACGAACATGTAGAGTTTTAATTCCTCGTAGCATTAAAAAGCAGTCCTGAGGTCCACATATGGCACCACTTGCATTTTGAATAAAGTATAATCTTTCTGCTAGTTCCTGATCTTTAACCACCAAAGCCCCCATTACGACATCACTATGTCCTCCTAG
>PVMK01128651.1_pt1 | contig 16462 bp, 17 predicted proteins | sample 1853481 | NCBI WGS metagenome assembly PVMK01 (sample SAMN08533507, study PRJNA380276) | Marine sediment metagenome, whole genome shotgun sequencing project.
CGTTGTTGGGTGAAGCCGTGCGACTTGTTGCAAAGATCGGAGGATATCTCGGACGAAATAACGATCAGCCTCCAGGCCATCCACTGCTCTGGCGGGGATATGCCGAGTTTCAGTTCATGTGCCTGGGCTTCGCGCTATTGGAGGATGAATGAGTTTGTCTGGTCAGCATCTATGGGTAAAGGGCAGGGCTAGCCCGCATTACTCACGAACTCGCAGCAGATGGCTTGTGAATAATGCGGGCTAGAGCTGAATCAGGAGGCGCCGGTTTCCTCCGGAGCCGTGTCTTGCGGCGAGGAAACTTCCTGTGAGGCGGAGTCTTCCTGTGAGGCGGAGTCTTCCTGTGAGGCGGAGTCTTTCTGCGTGGCTGAACCTTCTCGGGGGGCGCCCCCTCGGCGGGCGCCGCCGCGACGACGTCGGCGCCGCTTCGGCGCTTTCTCCGCCCCTTCCTCCGATCCCTCTCGCGGGGGACGACGGCTCTGGTCGCCGGTCTGAATCTGCTTCTGCAGGGCGTGCCAGCGGCGCACGACGGAACGCGTCTCCTTCGAAGAGGGTTGCGTGAGCTCGAAGAGGGCGAGGGCGTCGGAGAAGTAGGATTTGCGGACGAGCTGCGAGGGCCGAATCCGCTTCTTTCCCACATTTTCCAGCCGATCCTGGGCGGCCAGCATCTGTTTCGCCCGCTCGAACTGCATCTTGGGAAATCTGAGAGGGGAGAGGTCCGCTTCGAGGAGTTCAGCCGCCAGACGGGTGCGGTCCGCGCCGGGCTTCTTCCCCTCGAGGAGGATATTGAAGCTCTGCAAGTAGAGGACGGAGGCCAGAAGGGCGCCCGAGAGGCCTTCCTTCGGCTTCGCCATTTCGTCGAGGGCCTTGAGGTTCTCCATGATCCGTGCCCTGACGTCCCGGTCGGCGAAGTCCCGGGCCAGCCGCGGGAGGATGACCTCGAGCAGGCCGAGCTCGTGGAGAAGGTGGAAAGAGTCGGCGGCGGCACCCTGCTGGAGCATCCTCAAGGTGTCGTCGAGGATGCGCGGCACGGCGCCTTTCCAGATCTCCTTCCGGTGCTTGTTGATGGCTTTCTCCGTCGGACCGTCGAAGGTGAAGCTGAGACGGCCGGCGAATCGCACCGCCCGCAGCATGCGGATCGGATCCTCGCGGAAGCGTATGTCGGGATCGCCGATGGTGGCGATCACTTTTCTTTCAAGATCTTTCAGACCGCCGACATAGTCGATGACGGTGAAGTCGGCGATGTTGTAAAAGAGGCCGTTGATGGTGAAGTCGCGGCGGCGGGCATCTTCCGCGGCGGTGCCGAAGGTGTTGTCGCTCTTGATGAGGAGATCGTCGCCGTCGCTGAAGCCGGCGTGGCTGCGGAAGGTGGAGACTTCTATTATCTTGCGGCCGCGGAAGAGAATGTGGGCGAGCCGGAAGCGGCGGCCGATGAGGCGGCAGTTGCGGAAGAGGCCCTTGACTTCATTCGGGTGGGCCGAAGTGGCGATGTCGAAATCCTTGACGTTGCGCTCGAGGAGAAGGTCGCGCACCCCGCCGCCGACGAGGTAGGCGCTGTGCTTGAAACGGTTGAGACGGTTCAGGACCTTCAGCGCGTCGCCGTCGATGTTCTTCCGGGAAACGTTGTGCTTCTCCCGGGGGATGACGATCGGTTCCGGATGGGTGCCGCCACCTGCCGGATCGGATTGCTGTCCCGAGAAAAAGCCGAGAAACTTTCTGATGATGTTCATACGGATCGAGTTTTTGTAACAGAGGGCTCGGGAAAAAGCAATCGTTATTAATGCCCTCACTTCCCCCGGGAGGGGATGGTACAATCGACCTGGAGCGGACTTCACCATGGCGCGATCCTTTCACTGCAGGCTTGTGAACGGCCGATTCGGCGATCCGGTCCTCTACGTCCAGTGCGTCTGGGAGAGGAGGGCCCTTCTCTTCGATCTCGGCGATCTCCGCCTCCTGCGGCCCGCGGAGATCCTCAAAGTCTCCGATGTCTTCGTCTCCCACACCCACATCGACCACTTCATCGGTTTCGACCACTTTCTCCGGATCATGCTCAACCGGGACAAGACGGTGCGCTTCTACGGTCCCGAGGGCCTGATCGCGAACGTCGCCGGCAAGCTGGCCGGCTACACCTGGAACCTCGTCGACGACTACCGTCTCCAGCTGGAGGTCTGCGAGGTCTCGGCCGATGGCATGCGGCGGGTGACTTTCTCCTGCCGCGACCGATTCCGGGCCAGGAGCCGGCCCGTCACGGCCCCCTTCTCCGGCACCCTCCTCGAGGACGGCCGTTTTATTGTCGAGGCCTGCCTCCTCGACCACTCCGTGCCCTGTCTCGGTTACGCCCTCCGCGAGGGGGCTCTCATCAACATCAACAGGGATCGTCTCCTCCGCCGCGGGTGGGAGCCCGGCCCCTGGCTGAACCGGTTGAAAGAGATGGTCCGCGAGGGGCGGGGAGACGACGAGCCGATCGAACTCCTCCTCCGCGACGGGGAGGTCGTGAGGAAGGAGCAGAGGAGCCTGAAGGAGGTGTCCGACGCGATCGTCATGACCGCGGCGGGCACGAAAGTGGCCTATGTGACCGACATCGGCTACACGCCGGGGAACAGGGAGAAGGCGAGGAGCCTCGCCCGGGATGTGGACATTCTCTTCTGCGAGGCCGCCTTTCTGGAGCGCGACCTCGATCACGCGCGGCGCAAGAATCACCTCACCGCGCGGCAGGCCGGCGAGTTGGCGCGCCTCGCCGGAGCCCGCCGGCTGGAGATTTTCCACTTCTCTCCGAAATATCTCGATGAAGAGGAGTCCCTCATCGCCGAGGCACGCGAGGAGCATCGGCGATGAGGGTCGGGCCCGGGCGGCGGCGCCAGCGAGCACGGTTGACAGCGCCGGGAGTGGAACCTACAATCTCGACTCCGTCGCCGCCGGCGACGCGGAGGCTGCGGGAAAATTGAGGTCTGTCAGTTATGTTTGAGACGCTTTCAGGGAAGCTCGAGCGGGTATTCAAGAAGCTCAAGGGGCACGGAAGGATCACTCCGGAGCAGGTCAAGGCGACCCTCCGTGAGATACGGTTGGCCTTTCTCGAGGCTGACGTCAACTACAAGGTGACCCGGGACCTCGAGAAGAGGATCGAGGCGCGGGCCGTCGGGCAGGAGGTCGCCGAGAGCCTCACCCCGGCCCAGCAGGTCATCAAGATCGTCCGCGAAGAGCTGACCGAGACCCTCGGCGGCGCCTTCGTGCCCCTTGCCTACGGCGAGGAGAAGGTGGCGACCTTCATGCTCGTGGGGCTCCAGGGGAGCGGCAAGACGACGACGGCGGCAAAGCTCGCCCATCGCCTCAAAAAGGAGGGGCGCCACCCTCTCTTCGTCGCCGCCGACATCTATCGCCCCGCCGCCCGGGAACAGCTCGAGATCCTCGGACGGCAGATCGACGTGCCCGTGGTCGCCACTCGTGACGTCGATCCCGTCCGCCTGGCGGTGGAGGGGGTGGAGACGGCGGGGAAGACCGGCAAGAACCTCGTCATCGTCGACACCGCCGGCCGCCTGCACATCGACGGGGAACTGATGGCCGAACTGCGCGAGATCAAGAAGGCCGTCTCTCCGACGGAGATCCTGATGGTCGCCGACGCCATGACGGGGCAGGAGGCGGTCAATATCGCCGCGGGTTTCCATAAGGAAGTGGGGCTGACCGGCGTTATTCTCACGAAAATGGACGGTGACGCCCGGGGCGGCGCCGCCCTTTCCATCAAGTCCGCCCTCGGGGTGCCGATCAAGTACGTCGGCACCGGGGAGCGGGTCGAGGAGATCGAGCCCTTTCACCCCGACCGCCTGGCGACGCGCATCCTGGGCATGGGTGACGTCTTGACTCTGATCGAAAAGGCCGAGGCGACCTTCGACAAGGAGCAGGCGAAGGAGATGGAGCGCAAGATCCGGCGCCAGGAGTTCAATCTCGAGGATTTTCGCCAGCAGTTGAACCAGGTGCGGAAGATGGGGCCCCTGCAGAACGTGCTCGAGATGCTGCCCGGGGCGGGGAACCTCAAGCTGAGCGACGCGGACATCGACGAGAAGGGGATGGACCGGGTGGACGTGATCATCGGTTCCATGACCGTCGAGGAGAGACGACGGCCGTCGGTCATCAACAACAGCCGCCGCCGCCGCATCGCCCGGGGGAGCGGGACGACGGTCTCCGATGTCAACCGCCTGCTGAAGCAGTTCGGCCAGGCTCAGCGCATGATGAAGAAGATGTCCAAGATGGCCGAGGGGATGAAAAGCGGCCGCAAGGGCCGGCGCTTTCTCCCCTGGTAGGGGCGGGGTGAAGGCGGGGTGAAAAGGCGGAAAGTGTGATATACTGCGCCCGCAGTGCAGGGGTGGCCTGGAACCTCCTGAAGGCCGCCGCCGATTCCGTACCGGTAGAAGGAGCTTCGTACATGGACCTGCCGGCGGCGCCGTTCGCACGGCCGCCGCGGCGCCGAGACTGAGGAGAGTGGAAGCGCATGAAGGAACTCGTTGAACAGATCGCCAGGGCACTCGTCAACAACCCGGACGAGGTGACAGTACAGGAATCGGGAGGGGAACGGACCTCCGTTATAGAACTGCGGGTCGCGCAGGAAGATCTCGGCCGAGTGATCGGCAAGGAAGGTCGGACCGCCAAGGCTATTCGGACGATCCTCAACGGTGCCTCGACCAAGATGAACAAGAGGGTAGTCCTCGAGATCCTGGAGTAGTCGGCCGCCGGCCGATAACCCCGGCGGCGGGGAACCTCCCGCCGCGAGTCTCTATCCCTTATCATGTCCAGTGAGAGCCGCGATCTCGTGACGGTCGGCCGCATCGTCGGGGCACACGGGATCAGGGGCGAAGTAAAGGTCAAGTCCCTCACCGACCATCCTCAGCGTTTCGATGCCGGTTCCCGGCTTCTGCTGGAGGAGGTTGGCGGAGTGAGGGAAATCGAGATCGTCTCCAGCCGTCTGCACAAGAAATTCTACCTTCTCACCTTCGATGGGGTGATGGACCGGACGGCAGCCGAGTCTCTTCGCGGATCGATCCTGAACGTCGCCGCCGAGGATCTCATCCCCCTTCCCGACGGCGAATACTACGACTTTCAGCTCGTCGACCTGGCGGTCGTGACCGACGAGGGAGAGAACCTCGGCCGCGTGGCGGAGGTCATGGCCACCGGGAGCAACCTTGTTCTCATTGTCCGGGACGGGGAGCGGGAAGTGCTCCTGCCCTTCATCGACGACGTCGTGCGGGAGGTCGACCTCGAGGGGGGACGGATGAAGGTCCATCTTCTGGAAGGGCTTCTCGAGGATTAGGTCGGTTTATGCGGTTTGACATCGTCTCCATCTTTCCACGCTTCTTCGAATCGCCCCTGCGGGAGAGCATCGTGCAGCGGGCGCGAGAGAAGGGCCTGATCGACATCAGGATATGCGACCTGCGCGATCACACCACCGACCGGCATCGGGTCACCGACGACTATCCCTACGGCGGCGGGGCCGGCATGGTGATGAAGCCGGAGCCTATCTTCGCCGCCGTCGAAGCACTCAAGGCCGAGGCGCCGGCGAGCAGGGTGGTGCTCCTCTCGCCGCGCGGGAGGGTCTGGAGTCACGGCATGGCGCGGGAATTCAGCACGCTGCCGGGGCTGATCATGATCTGCGGGCGCTACGAGGGCGAGGACGAGAGGGTGAGGACCGGACTTGTGGATGAGGAGATTTCGATCGGAGATTACGTCCTCACCGGCGGGGAGGCGGCGGCCCTGGTCCTGGTGGAGAGTATCGCCCGGCTCATTCCCGGGGTCGTCGGCGCCGTCGAGTCGGTGGAGCAGGACTCATTCTTCTCCGGGATTCTCGACTACCCGCATTACACCCGGCCGTCGGTCTTCCGCGACATGGCGGTGCCGCCGGTGCTGCTCTCGGGCAACCACGCCGACATCCGCCGCTGGCGCCGTCGCGAGGCGCTCCGCATCACCTTCGAGCGGCGGCCCGATCTCCTTGACATGGTGGAACTTTCGGAGGATGACGAAGAGCTTCTCGAGGAGGTGCGCCGCGACCATGAGCGGTGAGATCCCTGGGCCGGTCGCCATGGCCCTGGTGCACTATCCGGTCCGGAACCGACTTGGCGGGACCCAGGCCACTTCCGTCACTCCCCTCAACGTTCACGACCTGGCCCGCTCCGCCACCACCTTTGGAGTGGATCCCTTCTATGTGATCACCCCCATCATCTCGCAGCAGGAACTGGTGGGAAGAATCTTGAGGCACTGGCTGGAGGGCTACGGCGGGGTGCAGAATCCGAGCCGCCGTGAGTCCCTCGGTCTCGTCTCGCTGCTCTCGTCGATCAACGAGGCGGTCGACGACATCTTCCGCCGGACCGGCTCCTACCCCCGCCTGGTCGGGACCGCCGCCCGGCGGTTGTCCGGGAGCATCGGGTACGGCGATCTCGCCGGGAAGATGGCCGCGTCGACAAGGCCGTGGCTCATTCTCTTCGGTACCGGGTCGGGTCTGACCGACGGCGCGTTGGAACAGTGCGATCACATCCTCGACCCGATAGGCGGCGCGGGGGAATTCAACCACCTTCCCGTCCGCGGGGCGGTGGCGATTATCCTTGACCGGCTCTTTGGAAAATGAGAAAATCCACGCTCTTTCAGCGGAAGTGCGGCCGCCCGGTTGCGTCTTGGGCGCCTTGAGATGAATAGCCAGACAGGAGACAGAACGGTGGGTATTATCGACGACATGAACCAGAACAGCATGCGGATGGATATCGTCCCCTTCAGCATCGGGGACCATGTGAAAGTGCACGTGAAGATCATCGAGGGGAGCAAGCAGAGGGTCCAGGTTTTCGAAGGGGCCGTCATTCGTCGCCGTCGGGCCGGGGTCAGCAGCACCTTCACGGTCCGCAAGGTCTCCTATAAAGTGGGCGTGGAGAGGGTCTTTCCCCTGCACAGTCCCATGGTCAGCAAGGTCGAAGTCGTCAGGAAGGGAAGGATCCGGCGGGCAAAGCTCTACTACCTCCGCGACCTCACCGGCAAGGCGGCCAAGATCAAGGAAAAGCGCTTCTAGGCAGTTCCCGGATCGGGGAGGATGCCGGCCGAGGATCGCTGGGCCTATGAGAAGGATCTCTGGGCCTCGGGCTATCGCCTGGTGGCGGGAGTCGACGAAGTCGGTCGGGGGCCGCTGGCGGGCCCGGTCGTCGCCGCCGCCGTTGTCCTGCCCGCCTCCTTCCGTCACGAAGAGATAAAAGACTCCAAACTCCTCTCCGCGCGCAAGAGAAAGGAACTTGCCCCCCTCCTCGAAAAGGAATCCCTCGGGTGGGCGGTGGCCGCCGTCGACGAGAGGGAAATCGAACGGATCAACATCCTCCAGGCGACCCTCCTCGCCATGGCCCGGGCCGTGCGGAGTCTCCTCACGCGACCGGACTACCTTCTCGTCGATGCCTTGAACATCCCGGCGATTGAACTTCCCCAAAAGGCGATCGTCAAGGGTGACCGGCTGTCGGCCTCGATCGCCGCGGCCTCGATCCTGGCGAAGGTGTCGCGGGATCGCATTATGGAGAAGTACCACGAGCATTATCCCCGTTACAACTTCCACCGCCACAAAGGCTACGGCACCGCCGAGCACCGCGAAGCGATCCGCCGCTTCGGCCCCTGTCCGATCCACCGCCGCACCTTCCGGGGCGTGAAGGAATTCCTGCCGCGCTGAATCCGCACTTTCATTTGACAAAGACCGCGGCGGCGGTTAAAAAGGGGGGGAGCAGTTCGCGGGGCATCGGTTCCACTCCTCTCTAAGCCCCTCATTTCACGAGACGCCTCCGGGCATTCAGGCACACCCTTCTTCGCCCGTGATGCGTTCCTGGTGTCGATTTTCGCCGGCGGATCACTGCGTGTGTCGCAAAAGGGGGGTCGTGGGATGAAGAGAAAGAGTCTTGGAGGAAGACAGGGGGAGGATTCTCCTCACCGCCGGGAACTGGGGGCGCGGGGTGAGGAACTGGCGGCGGCCTACCTGAGGCGAAAGGGTTTCCGCATAGTCGAAGTCAACGCGCGCTGCCGACTCGGCGAGATCGATCTCGTGGCGATGGAAGGGGAGACGGTGGTCATCGTCGAGGTGAAAAGCAAGGGAGGGCGATCCCACGGGAGCCCGGAAGAGATGCTCACCGCCGCCAAGCGGAGGAGACTGACCCTCCTCGCCCGGACCTATCTGCAGCGGCGCCGGTGGCTGTCCCGGCCGGCGCGTTTCGACGTAGTGGCCATCGACTGGGATCGGAGTGCCGGGGAGAGGGTCCGATACTACCGCGACGCCTTCCCCGCGAGCGAGCGCTGGTAACGACGGTGGTGCTGGCAAGGGTTCACGCGGCCACGGTCCTCGGCATCCACGCCTTCCCGGTGGAAGTGGAGGTGGACCTGCAGGACGGGCTTCCGTCCTTCGCCACCGTCGGCCTGCCGGACGCGGCGGTGCGCGAGAGTCGCGACCGGGTGCGGGCGGCGCTCATCAATTCCGGCTTCCCGGCTCCCGAGGGGAGGGTGACGGTCAACCTCGCACCGGCTGATCTCCGCAAGGAGGGGAGCGGCTTCGACCTGGCGATCGCCGTCGGTCTCCTCGCCGCTGCCGGGCGCCTTCCCCTTTCCCCAGCCTCCGACTTCCTCTTCGTCGGGGAGCTCTCCCTCGACGGGGGAATTAAGGCGGTGCGGGGTATCCTCCCGATGGCGTTGGCCGCCCGGGAAAGAGGATTTCGCGGCCTGGTGGTGCCTCCGTCGAACGGGCCTGAGGCCGCCCTCGTTCGTGACCTGGATGTCTACACCGTGTGTTCGCTCGGGGAAACGGCGGATTTTCTCATGGGAGACAAGGAGCTTCAGCCTTTCCGAGGCGGGCCCGAGGTGGTCTCCCCGGTAGGCGGCGAGGGGGAGGACTTCGGCGATGTTCGGGGACAGGAGGCGGCGCGGCGCGCCCTCGAGGTGGCGGCGGCCGGGGCGCACAACGTACTCATGGTGGGGCCGCCCGGTGCCGGCAAGACAATGCTCGCTCATCGTCTTCCGGGAATCCTGCCCGCGATGACATTCGAGGAATCGCTGCAGACGACCCGCGTCCGCTCCGTGGCGGGGTTGCTCTCGCCCGACCGTCCTCTCGTCCGGGAGCGGCCCTTTCGGGCGCCCCATCACACCGTCTCCAACGCGGGGATGGCGGGAGGAGGCTCACACCCGCGGCCGGGGGAGATCACTCTCGCCCACAAGGGCGTCCTCTTTCTCGACGAGCTGCCGGAGTTCTCGCGCAGCGTGCTCGAGGTGCTGCGGCAGCCATTGGAGGAGGGAGAGGTGACGATTTCACGCGCGGCCCTCTCGCTGACCTACCCCGCGGACTTCATGCTGGTGGCGGCGATGAACCCCTGCAAGTGCGGCTGGCTGGGACATCCGATAAAGGAGTGTCGCTGCACGCCCCGGGATGTGGAGCGCTACCGCGGCAAGATCTCCGGGCCTCTTATGGACCGGATCGACATGCACCTCGAGGTTCCGGCTCTGGAGTACCGGGAGTTCATGGAGGGAGGGTCGGGAGAGAAGACGGAGACCATCCGGGAGAGGGTGAAGGGAGCGCGGGCGGTTCAGCAGGAGCGGTTCGCCGGCAACGGCACGGCCGTGAATGCCGCCATGGGATCGCCGCAGGTGAGAACGCACTGCCGCCTCGACCGGGAGTCCGACACCCTCCTGTGCTCGGCGGCCGAGACTCTCGGGCTATCCGCCCGCGGCACCACCAAGATCCTGAAGATAGCGCGCACCATAGCCGATCTGGCCGGGGACAGGGAGATCAGCCCGGAACATCTTGCCGAGGCGATCCAGTATCGTAGCCTCGACCGTCCACTGGCCTGACAAGGTCAGGAGGAGCGATCAACCAACGGTGCCGGGCATTCATTTTCACTGGTTCGAAATAACGGAGACGGGAAGCCACCTCAGGGTTTGTACGCTCTCACCTGTACCGTCTCAGGGTCTCCCGGTACACGTCCTCGTCCTTTCTAAACCCGACCGTTATGACGTACACCACGATTTTGCGCTTCCGTATCTGGTAGACAATTCGAAACGGTCCGACTCTCAATTTCCACAGGCCCTTGAGGCCGCCTCGTAAAGGTGCTCCGAAGCCTTCGGGGTCTCTCGTCAGCTTATTCCGGATCGCCCTGATGATTTTCTGTTGGTCCGGTTTGTCGATCCTCTTGAAATCTTCCTTGAAGACAAGCTCGTCGATCAGGACGGAGTACATTACCGGAGCCCGACCTTCTTCTCGGCTTCTTCGAGAGTGAGGGACTTCCGGCCTTTCCTCTTCAGGCGTTCACCGGCGATAGTGCCGAGGACAAAATCCTCCACTTCTTCCAGCATTTCCTGCATATGCTCATATTCTTCGTAGTCGATGATTACGCCCAGAGGTTTGTTCCTCCGAGTCAGGACAATGCGGGATTTCTTTATTTTTTTCATGACTTCCGATGCCTTGTTTCTCAGTTCCGCAATGCCGACCAGGGTCGTGTCTTCCTTGAGAGTTATCACTTTAATCACCCCCTTTAAGTGTCATGTAAAAGTACATGCCAATTGTACAAATGTCAATTGAAAGTGGATGTTTACGCCGACCTGTCCCGCGACGATACATAATCGTAGTCCAAAGTGCTAACCCGGAAATTGCAGACTGCGTGGATTTCTCTGCACTTCTTCTCTGAGGTGTCTGTGAAGAACATTACACCCCCCTCAAGGCCAAAGAAGCCCTTTTTGCACCACCTATCATGCTTGGAGTTTTCAACTTCTTCGGCTTGGTCTGCATCATGCCATTTCTTTCTTCCTCCCAAGTCGCTGAGACATTTTTCCCAGTACACTATCTGTTCAAACTGGTTGCTTCTCTTTGCCTCATTGTGCTCGCCCATCGTCTTCCGGGAGTCCTGCCCGCGATGACATTCGAGGAGTCGCTGCAGACGACCCGCATCCGCTCCGTGGCGGGGATGCTCTCGCCCGAGCGCCCTCTCGTCCGGGAGCGGCCCTTTCGGGCGCCCCATCACACCGTCTCCAACGCGGGGATGGCGGGAGGAGGCTCACACCCGCGGCCGGGGAATATCACTCTCGCCCACAAGGGCGTCCTCTTTCTCGACGAGCTGCCGGAGTTCTCGCGCAGCGTGCTCGAGGTGTTGCGGCAGCCATTGGAGGAGGGAGAGGTGACGATTTCACGAGCGGCCCTTTCGCTGACCTACCCCGCGGACTTCATGCTGGTGGCGGCGATGAACCCCTGTAAGTGTGGCTGGCTGGGACATCCGACGAGGGAGTGCCGCTGCACGCCCCGGGATGTGGAGCGCTACCGGGGCAAGATCTCCGGGCCTCTTATGGACCGGATCGACATGCACCTCGAGGTTCCGGCCCTGGAGTACCGGGAGTCTGACACCCTCCTGTGCTCGGCGGCCGAGACCCTCGGGCTCTCCGCCCGCGGCACGACCAAGATCCTGAAGATAGCCCGCACCATAGCCGATCTGGCCGGGGCCATGAATATCAGCCCGGAACACCTCGCCGAGGCGATCCAGTACCGCAGCCTCGACCGAGGAATTCTGTAATTGGTCGAAGCACTGTTACCCCTCGGTCGAAGCGTAACAAAGGAAAGGCGTTATCGGTGGTTAATACTGGGGGCGGAAGTACTGTTTCAGACGGGACCACGGTGTCATGAAGGATGAAATTGATCGAGATGAGCTTGACATTATTACTGAAAAGATTGAAACTACAAAAGGGAATTCACAAGGGTCCACCACATTGATTTGACCGTCCCCAGTCTACCATGGATCACATCGGTAACATGTCTGCACGAAAAATACAGCACCGGGCAGGCTCTCTTGGCAAGAAGGAATTATTCGACTGGAACGCCAAACTTCTCGGGAGAACCGAAATTGTCTGAAAATGAGGCGATGGTACAGTGCGATATGATAGATGCCCCAACTTGAATCATGGGCGGGCAAACCAGCCGGTGCGCTTTTGTCTGGAATGCGGCCAAGAGGTAAATGGAAGAATCCCTCTTCAGGTATGCGGTGAAGCGAAACACGCAAAAAGCCGCCGCCAACGAAACAAGTATTGCGTAGATTGTGGCGAACAGCTTATCCAGGGGATATGACAGCCATACGACCGGCAACGGGGGAGTGTGACATGGAGAAATGCCTCGAGGGGGCACGTGGGAAGAATTTGAGGCTTGGATCAGAGAAACGATCGGATCGGATTTCCGCCGGATCCTCCGCCCTCAGGACACCTCCGTAAACAGGGAGATGGTCGTCGACCTCGTCTTGAAAGATATTAAACAGGGCAACGGGATCTTCCCCGGCAAGAACGCGTTTATCGAGAGAACATAAGGGAGACCAATAAAGCTATGGGGAATATAAAAATCGCTATTGTTGGGAGTTGGGAAACTGCGCCAGTTCTTTGATACAGGGCATCCACCACTATCGGGAAAAGTCCCCGCAAAATGCCGTTGGCCTGATGCATTGGGAGATTGGCGGGTACAAACCTGGCGATATCGAGGTTGTTGCGGCCTTCGATGTCGACAAGCGCAAAGTCGGCATTGATGTGCACGAGGCCATTTTTTCCGATCCCAACTGTACGGCGGTTTTCTGTTCCGACCTCCCCAAATCCGGAGTTGCCGTTCAAATGGGGAGAGTCCTGGATGGGTTTTCGGAACATATGAATAATTACGACGAAAAACGCACTTTTGTTCTGGCAGACGAGCCGGAACCGACCGAAGAAGAAATCGTCAAGATACTGAAGGACTCCGGCGCTGAAATTCTCTTGAACTACCTCCCGGTCGGTTCCGAGGAGGCGACCCGGTTTTATGCCGGCTGTGCGTTGAAGGCCGGTTTGGCGCTCGTCAACAATATTCCGGTTTTTATCGCCAGTGATCCTGAAGGACCTTGGGCAAGGCATTTTGAAGAAGCCGGTCTCCCTCTAATCGGCGATGACATCAAGGCCCAGTTGGGGGCGACCATTACCCACCGCACGTTGACTGATCTGTTCGCAAAGCGTGGGGTCAAACTGGAGCGCACCTACCAGCTCAATACCGGCGGCAATACCGACTTTCTCAACATGCTCAACCATAATCGTCTGGCTTCCAAGAAACTGTCCAAGACCGAGGCAGTGCAGGCAGTAGCCGCACAACGTATGGAAGATGACAATATCCATGTTGGTCCCAGTGATTATGTGCCCTGGCAGAATGACAACAAGGTCTGCTTCATCCGCATGGAGGGCAAGCTGTTTGGTGATGTGCCCATGAATCTCGAGCTGCGTTTGTCGGTGGAGGATTCGCCCAACTCGGCCGGAGTGGCGATCGATTCCATCCGGTGCGCCAAACTGGCCTTGAGCCGTGGACAGGGAGGCATACTGAAAGGCGCCATCGGCCTATTTCTGCAAACATCCGCTGCAGCAGTTCACTGACGTTCCAGATGATGGAGCATTTTATCAATGGAGGCTGAGATAATGGGGATAAAGTGTCTAATTATCGCTGCGGGCAATGGCAGCCGACTGCGGCGGAAAGGTGACAGCAAGCCCCTCACCCCCATTCTGGGCATTCCCCTTATCGAACGTGTGATCCGCTCCGCCATGGAAGCCGGTACGGACGAGTTTTACGTTGTCATCGGCTGGCAGGGCGACCGGGTCCGTGATTTTCTGGAACAGCTGGCGGAACGTCTCGCAATTCGGATCACGCCATTGGTAAATGGGGATTGGAAGAAAGATAACGGGCTTTCATTGCTCAAGGCACGGGACTTTCTGCAAGATCCGTTTCTGCTGCTCATGGCGGATCATCTCTTTGATCCGGAGCTTGTCCGCGCTTTGAGTGCCCATTGCATACAGGATGGAGAAATAGCGCTCGTGGTGGATAGCAATATTCATAATCCCCTAATTGACATAAATGATGTGACTCGCGTTAAGGTAAAAAACGGAAAGATCTGTAATATTGGCAAAGGGATGACCGATTTCAATGGCTTCGATACCGGTATTTTTCTCTGTTCTTCCGCCGTCTTTGATGTATTGGAACAAAATAGAGATAAAGGCGGCGATACAACACTGTCCGGGGCGATCCGTGTTCTGGCTGAAAAGGGACGCGCTAAAGCGATCTCTTCAAACAGTTTCTGGATTGATGTGGACGACCCCCCTGCCTTTAAAAGGGCGGAGAACGCCCTGCTGGACCGTCTCCGAGATAAACCGACCGACGGGCCGGTATCACGTTACTTGAACCGCCCCCTTTCCGTAATGTTTTCCCGCCATTTGGTGAAACTCAATATTACGCCCAATCAAATTTCCATGTTCTCGTTTCTGTGTTCCCTGGTCGCCGCAGGATTGTTTGTGGCAGGTGGATATATCTTTTTGCTCATCGGTGGTGTTCTGGCACAGTTCGCATCTATCATCGATGGTTGCGACGGCGAAGTGGCCAGACTTAAGTACCAAAAGAGCAATTTCGGCGGCTGGTTCGATGCAGTGCTGGACCGCTATGCCGACGCATTCCTGCTGATTGGCTTGACCTGGCACCTGCTGGCAACGGAAATGAACAGCTGGGTTTTATTCATAGGCTTCATGGCCATTATCGGCTCATTCATGCTGAGTTACACCGCCGACAAATACGACAACCTGATGCGCTCGCGTATCAAAGCCGGGGGTGGAGCCGGGCTGAGGATGGGGCGGGATGTACGTGTGTTTCTCATCTTTCTTGGGGCAGCGACAAATATGGTACTACCGGCGCTTGTAATTATTGCTATTGTGATGAATGTTGAGACCATGCGCCGTGTCAGAGTTGCGTATGTTAACTGACATCGAATGCGCGAAGCAGAAAATCCGACTGATCATTGCAGGCTCACAGGTGCCTGAAGATCCGTGTCACGCTGACAACACATTGGAGTGGCTTTTGCGGCTGGAACCGGATGCCGACGAAGCCCTACAGCTGGCGGCACTAGCCCATGACATTGATCGGGCAATAGAGAGAATCAAGGTACGACGAGCAGACTTCGACAATTACGACACCTTCAAAGCAGCCCATGCCAGAAACAGCGCTAAAATACTGCGCTCGATTTTGACCGCTTGCGGCGTGAAACGAAATATTGTGAAGGAGGCCTGTCGGTTGGTAGAGTTCCATGAGGTGGGTGGCGATCCCGGCTCCGATCTGCTCAAAGATGCAGACAGCATTTCCTATTTCGACGTCAACCTGCCGCTTTATTTCCAGCGTGAAGGTTGGGACGAGACTAAGCGAAGATCACATTGGGGTTACCGCCGGCTTACTCTAAGAGCGCAAGATATCGTCAAACACATCGACCATGGGGACAAAGAACTGACGCGTCTGCTCCGAGAGGTTATTCATGAAAGCGTCAGCTGACGACTTCCTCTCACGTGTCCCCCCGAAAAATGTCATCCCGCAAGTTGAAGGCCGGAAGTCGACCTTCGCAAAGGCAACAAATCGAGGACTCATAAAGATGGTCATGGAAAATGTGACATCAACTGAGGAGGAAGCGACGGGAAAAGGAGATAAAAGGCGGATATTGGAAGTAGCAGAAGGGCCTGATGTAAGAGCGTGCCAGGTGTTAGGCCGCGACGCGGCGATAGCGATGATGCAGACCGCCGACGACGGGGATCGAGACGAGCTTTGACGGACCGGAAAAGGGTTCTTCCTCTTCGCAAGGAAAAGGCGTTTCCCCAGCCAGCCCCTGATGCGGCCTGGCGGTATGGTAGTAATCCTCAATGAACTCCCGGAGCAACAGTTCGAGATGCCTTTGGTTCAGGACGATGACGTGATCGAGAAGCTCCCGCCGAAGAGTCCCTATAAATCTCTCGACATAGGGATTCTGCCAGGGGCTGCGATAGGCCGTCCGTACCTCCGCGATGCCGCAGCGATTCAAGAAAGCGCTCACGCCGTGACCGTAGATACCGTCGTTGTCCCGAAAGAGATACCTCGGCTGTTGTCCGAAGGGCGTCGCCTCTCGCAGATGTTGAATGACCCACGCCATCGTAGGGTGAGCGGTGGCCGCAAAGTGAACGACCTTTCGGCGGCCGTGGTCGAAGACGAGAAAGACGTAGATGCGAGAGAAGCCAATTGTGGTTACCGTGAAGAAATCCATCGCCCAGGAGACGCGCAGGTGATTTCGCAAGAAGGGCAGCCAGGTGGTAGATCGGTTGCACGGCTTCCTTGGCTTGATCATGTACTTGCTGATCGTATCGTCGCAGGGAGGATCGGATCCAAGGAGCAGAAGGGTGTGGCGGATGCGCTCGGCGCCCCAGAGAGGATTCTCCCGGCTCATCCTGCGGATAAGATCCTGCATCTCCCGGGAGATCGCCGGTCTTCCTGGCCGTGACTTCCAGCGCCAGAAAAGCCGGCAGCCACGGGTGTGCCACTTTTTCACCGTGGCCGGCTGCATGAGCTGGGCGAGATCCTCCCAACCGTCGACCACTTTCGAGAGAAGCACCCAGAGCATCCTGAAGGCCGGGGTGAAGTGTGGGCGATGATCTTTCTTGCGCC
>PVMK01139134.1_pt1 | contig 16461 bp, 27 predicted proteins | sample 1853481 | NCBI WGS metagenome assembly PVMK01 (sample SAMN08533507, study PRJNA380276) | Marine sediment metagenome, whole genome shotgun sequencing project.
CTCAGCAGATGCGTCAGCTGGCCGGGATGCGGGGCTTGATGGCCAAACCCTCTGGAGAAATCATCGAGACGCCGATTACCTCGAACTTCCGCGAGGGTCTCTCGGTACTGCAGTATTTCATTTCGACCCACGGTGCGCGCAAGGGCCTGGCGGACACGGCGCTCAAGACTGCGAATTCGGGCTACCTGACCCGGCGCCTCGTCGACGTCTCCCAGGACATGATTGTTCGCGAGCTCGACTGCGGGACGACGGACGGAATCGAGACGGGCCCGCTGGTCGAGGGCGGCGAAATCATCGAGCTGATCGGCGAGCGCATTCTCGGCCGCGTAGCACTGGAAGACGTTCGCGACCCGATCACCGACGACGTGCTGGTCGAAGCAGGCGTGGAATTCGACGAGGATAGGGTCAAGAGAATCCACGATGCGGGTATCGAGAGGATCTTGATTCGATCGGTGTTGACCTGTGAGATCCCATTCGGGGTCTGCGGTAAGTGCTACGGCCGCGATCTCTCGCGTGGCGAGATCGTCAACCTGGGCGAGGCGGTCGGCGTGATCGCAGCCCAGTCGATCGGAGAGCCCGGAACCCAGCTCACGATGCGAACCTTCCACATTGGCGGAACGGCGACGCGACGAGCCGAGGCATCTCACGTGGAGGCGACCGCCGAGGGTGAGGTGCGCTTCTCGAACATGCGCACCGTCGCGGACCGCGAAGGCCGCACATCGTGATGAATCGCAATGCCGAGCTCGGCATTTTCGACTCGAGTGGGACGTGACCGCGAGCGCTATCCGGTGGTCTACGGCGCGCACGTTCGAGTCGCGGAGGGCGATCACGTGAAGCCGGGAACGCTGCTGCTCGAGTGGGACCCGTTCGCGAATCCGATTCTCTCGGAGTCCAACGGTGTGGTGAAGTTCGGGGACATCGTCGAGGGTGCGACGATGCGTGAGCAGGTCGACGAGTTCACCGGCGTGTCTTCGAAGGTGATCATCGAGTCCAAGGACCCCGAGCTTCGGCCCCGCATTTCCGTGAAGGACGCGGCGGGATCTACCGAGGCGCGAGCGCTCCTGCCAGTGGGCGCAGCTTGTCGGTTTCCGAAGGGCAAGAGGTCGAGGCCGGAGACGTTCTCGCCAAGATGCCCCGCGAGACCACCAAGACGAAGGACATCACGGGAGGTCTACCGCGCGTCGCTGAACTCTTCGAGGCTCGCAAGCCCAAGGATTTTGCGATCGTGACCGAGATCAACGGAGTCGTGTCCTTCGGTCCGGACTCGCGCGGCAAGCGGCGGATCATCGTTACGCCCGACATCACGGACGCGGAGCCGAAGGAATATCTGATCCCGAAGGGCAAGCACATCAGCGTCCACGAGGGCGACGTGGTGCGGGCCGGCGAGGCGTTGATGGACGGCTCGTCGAATCCCCACGACATCCTCAGGATCAAGGGCGAGAAGGAGCTCTCCAAATATCTGGTTGACGAGGTTCAGGAGGTCTACCGCCTCCAGGGCGTCCGCATCAACGACAAGCACATCGAGGTGATCGTCAAGCAGATGCTCCGCCGCGTGCGGGTCATCGACGTGGGCGATACGGACTTCCTGGTGGGTGAGCACGTCGAGAAGGTCGTGTTTGAGGCGACGAATGCGCGCATGCTGGAGGAGGGCAAGCAGCCCTCGCTTGCCGAGCCGCTGCTGCTCGGGATCACGAAGGCGTCGCTGTCCACGGAATCGTTCATTTCGGCGGCCTCATTCCAGGAGACCACGAAGGTCCTGACCGAAGCATCCATGTGGGGCAAGGTGGACTGCTACGGGGCCTGAAGGAAAACGTCATCATGGGCCGGCTGATTCCCGCCGGGACGGGGAATGGCCCGCTACCGCCAGATCGGGATCCAGGTCGATGCGCCCGAGGAACTGATGGAGGGTCCTGAGGAGGAGCCGCTCGCAGAGATTCCCATTCCGGCCGAGGCGCCCGCCATCACCACGGATGGACTGATGGCTTCGGCCGGATCCACCCGCTTCGGATTTCAAAACCTGAGGGGTGTTTAGGAATCCGAATTCGGGATCTGATTTGCGCTCGATCTTCGCCTGACGCGAGCGTTGACAGGGACCCGAAGCTCGCTAAGATGCAGCGGTTTTTGGCACAAGGCCGCCTACCTGAGTTCCGCTTCTGGCAAGACATGGGAACCGCCTGAGGAGCCACTCCTCCGCCCCCTTCGTCGCCGAAAGTTGGACACAGGGGGGTGGTGCATTCGCGCACGGTGCGCGTTGGAGTGCGAACCCGGGCTCCGGTAGCTCAGTTTCGAGGAAACACCGATATGCCGACGATCCAGCAGCTCGTTCGTCGGGGACGTGTGCGCAAGCAGACGCGATCGAAATCCCCCGACCTGATGAGCGCCCCCCAGCGGCGCGGTGTGTGTCTGCGCGTCTTTACCGCGACACCCAAGAAGCCGAATTCTGCGCTTCGAAAGGTGGCTCGCGTGCGCCTGACCAATGGCCGTGAAGTCAACGCCTACATTCCGGGTGAGGGGCACAACCTGCAGGAGCACTCTGTTGTGTTGGTTCGCGGCGGGGCGCGTCAAGGACCTTCCCGGCGTTCGTTACCACATCGTTCGTGGCACGCTCGACACGACGGGAGTTGCGGACCGGCATCGCGGACGGTCGCGTTACGGAACGAAGCGACCGAAGTAATTTTCCGTTGGCGGTTGCACGGGCGTCGAGGGACGTTCTGTTCGGCCGCTGATATTTTTCTGCGTCGGGCCTAATCCCGACAAAAACGCAACGAGGGCCCATGCCGCGACGACGAGAAGTACCGAAGCGGAAGATCCTGCCGGATCCGAAGTACAGCGATCGAATGGTCGGCCGTTTTACCAACGTCATCATGAGGGATGGCAAGAAGAGCACCGCGGAGCACATCGTCTACGGCGCGTTCGAGGTCATCGAAAAGAAGACCCGCAACGATCCGGTGGCGATGTTCAGGCGCGCCCTCGACAATATTCGCCCGCGCGTCGAAGTGAAGTCACGGCGGGTCGGCGGCGCGACCTACCAGGTACCGATCGAGGTCCGCCCCGAGCGCGCCAATTCGCTCGCGATGCGATGGCTCTCGAGCTACGCGCGCAATCGAGCAGGCAAGAGCATGCACGAAAAGCTGGCAGACGAGATCATCGATGCCGCGAACGAACGCGGCGAGAGCGTGAAGAAGCGTGAAGACACCCATCGGATGGCGGAGGCCAACAAGGCCTTCTCTCATTATCGCTGGTAGAACCGGTCAACTGGAAACTTGGATCCGCGAAAATGCCCCGCACAACGCCGCTCGAAAGAACTCGGAACATCGGCATCATGGCCCACATCGATGCCGGTAAGACGACTACGACCGAGCGAATCCTCTACTACACGGGCGTCAATTACAAGATCGGCGAGGTCCATGACGGCGCGGCGACGATGGACTGGATGAAGCAGGAACAGGAGCGCGGGATCACCATCACGGCTGCTGCGACGACCTGCTTCTGGATGGACCACCGGATCAACATCATCGACACGCCCGGCCATGTCGATTTCACGGTCGAGGTGGAGCGCTCCCTTCGGGTTCTGGACGGATCGATTGGCGTGTTCTGTGGAGTCGCTGGGGTTGAGCCCCAATCCGAAACGGTCTGGCGGCAAGCGGACCGCTACGGTGTGCCGCGCATCGCCTTCGTGAACAAGATGGATCGGATCGGTGCGGATTTCTCCCGCGTCGTAGGCACGCTTCGCGATCGGCTCGCTGCCAACGCGGTCCCCCTCCAGATTCCGATCGGATCCGAAGACGACTTCGAGGGCGTGGTGGACCTGTTGGCCGAGAAGGCGATCTACTGGGATGACGATTCGCTGGGAGCCGAATTCCACGAGCGCGAAATTCCCGCAGAGCTGGAGCACGCGACCGCCGAGGCCCGCGAGCATATGATCGAATCGGTCGCGGGGCTCGATGAAGCACTCACCGCGAAATACCTCGATGACGAAGAAATCTCGGCGGATCAGCTCCGCAAGGTGCTCCGCGAGGCGACACTCCAGCTCCAGATCGTTCCCGTTTTCTGTGGGAGCGCGTTCAAGAACAAGGGTGTGCAAACCCTCCTGGATGCCATCATCGACTACCTGCCGTCGCCCCTCGACGTTGCGGCCGTAGAGGGAATTCATCCGCACGACAACTCAACTGTCGTGCGTGAGGCGGACGACAGCGCCCCCTTCAGCGCACTGGTGTTCAAACTCGCGACCGACAAGCACGTCGGGCATCTCGCGTATGTCCGCGTCTACTCCGGCCACGCGAAGACCGGCGATCAGGTCCTCAACGCGAATCGGGGTCGCAAGGAGCGCATCGGGCGACTGCTTCAGATGCACGCCAACAAGCGCCAGGATCTCGACGAAATCTGGGCGGGAGACATTGTTGCGATCGTCGGCTTGAAGGAGGTGACGACCGGGGAGACGCTCTGCGACCCCCAGGAGCCCATGATCCTCGAATCCCTCGATTTTCCGGAACCGGTCCTCTCCATCGCGATCGAGCCGCGCACCGCCGCCGACATGGAGCGGTTGTCGAACTCGCTCCAACGACTCGTGCATGAGGATCCCTCCTTCCGCGTATCCGTCGATTCCGAGACGGGCCAGACAATGATTTCCGGCTTGGGCGCACCGCACCTCTAGATCATCACCGACCGCCTGGTTCGCTAATTCAATGTCGGCGCCAACGTGGGCCAGCCGCAGGTCGCCTACCAGGAGACGATCACGGATTCCGTGAAGGTCGAAGGGCGCTACGTGAAGCAGACTGGTGGCTCGGGAGACTTAGCGGTCGTGAAGCTCGAGGTTTCGCCTGGAGAGGTTGGGTCTGGTTTCTCGTTCGAGTCCGCCATCAAGGGCGGTGCGATCCCGAAGGAATTCGTGAACTCGGTAAGGGAAGGCTGCAAGGAAGTGACCGGGAGCGGAATGCTCGCGGGGTATCCGGTCGTGGATGTGGCGGTGCGCGTCGTGGACGGCCAGGCGCACGACGTCGATTCGTCCGAGCGCTCCTTCAAGATCGCCGGATCAATTGCGATGAAGGACGCGCTGCGCGAGGCGAGCCCGATCCTGCTCGAGCCGGTCATGGCGGTCGAAGTGGTCACCCCCGAAGAATACGTGGGCGGCCTGCAAGGCGACCTGAGTAGCCGCCGCGGAACCATCAAGGGCATCGAGCGCGGGAGAACATCCCAGGTGATCAGCGCTGATGTTCCGCTCGCGGAGATGTTCGGATACGTCAGCAACCTGCGATCGATGTCGCAGGGTAGGGCGACGTATACGATGCAGTTTTCTCACTATTTGCAGGTCCCGGCGAACGTCGCCGAAGGAATCGGTTACGACTGACCCAAGCATCCCCCGAAAGCGGGGATGAGGAGAATAGGTAGGGCGCAATGGCCAAGGAGAAATTCGAGCGTACGAAGCCTCACGTGAACATCGGGACGATTGGTCACGTGGATCACGGGAAGACGACGCTGACGGCAGCGATCACGCAGCGTCAGTCGACCAAGGGGATGGCGGAATTCACGCCGTTCGACCAGATCGACAAGGCTCCCGAGGAGCGCGAGCGTGGGATCACGATTGCGACGGCGCACGTCGAGTACGAGACGGGTGCGCGCCACTACGCGCACGTGGACTGTCCGGGTCACGCGGACTACGTGAAGAACATGATCACGGGCGCGGCGCAGATGGACGGTGCGATTCTGGTGGTGAGCGCGGCGGACGGTCCGATGCCGCAGACGCGCGAGCACGTGTTGTTGGCTCGCCAGGTGAACGTTCCTCACATCGTGGTCTTCATGAACAAGGTGGATCAGGTGGACGACGAGGAGCTGTTGGAGCTGGTGGAGTTGGAGGTTCGGGAGTTGCTTTCGAGCTACGAGTTCCCGGGCGACGACATTCCGATCATCATGGGGTCGGCGCTGAAGGCGGGCGAGGCTGCGAGCGACGACGCGGCGAACAAATGCATCGACGAGTTGATGGATGCCTTGGACTCGGCGATTCCGGAGCCGGAGCGCGCGTTGGACAAGGATTTTCTGATGCCGGTGGAGGACGTGTTTTCGATCACGGGCCGCGGCACGGTGGTGACGGGCCGGATCGAGCAGGGGATCGTGAACACGGGCGACAACGTGGAGATCGTTGGGATCAAGGACACGACGACGACGGTGGTGACCGGAGTGGAGATGTTCCGGAAGCTGCTGGACGAGGGTCAGGCCGGAGACAACGTGGGGACGCTGCTGCGCGGTACGGACAAGGAAGCGGTGGAGCGGGGTCAGGTTTTGGCGAAGCCGGGATCGATCACGCCGCACACGAAGTTCAAGGCGCAGGCGTACATCCTGACGAAGGACGAGGGAGGCCGTCACACGCCGTTTTTCAACGGTTACCGTCCGCAGTTTTATTTTCGGACGACGGACGTGACGGGGGTTGCGAACCTTCCGGAAGGGACGGAGATGGTGATGCCCGGTGACAACGTGGAGATGACGGTGGAATTGATCACGCCGATCGCGATGGACAAGGAGTTGCGGTTTGCGATTCGCGAAGGCGGCCGGACCGTGGGTGCCGGCGTCGTCGCAGAGATCATCGAGTAGATAATGGCAGACGTTGGCTCACAGAAGATTCGAATTCGTATGAAAGCCTATGATTTCAAGCTGCTCGATCAGAGCGCTGGCGAGATCGTGGATACGGCGATGCGGACGGGTGCGAGAGTTGCAGGCCCCATTCCGTTGCCGACGTCGATCAACAAATACACGGTCTTGAGAGGGCCGCACATCGACAAGAAGTCGCGAGAGCAGTTCGAGGTGCGGACCCACAAGCGGCTGATCGACATCCTGGATCCGACGGCGCAAACCGTGGACGCGCTGATGAAGCTGGAATTGGCGGCTGGCGTCGACGTGGAGATCAAACTTTGAGCGGAGAAACTTCCAGCTCTTGTGCGGGCAGCTTTCAGTTGCCCGCGATGAGTGAGTAGAGCAATGGCGACGCTGGATGTCGTGACACTGGACAACAAGAAGTCTGGATCCGTCGATCTGAATACGACGGTATTCGAGGCTCCGGTGCGCACCGACCTGCTCCACGCGGAGGTTCGGCGTCAGATGGCTCGGCGTCGGAGCGGAACCCACAGCACCAAGAACCGAACGGCGGTTTCGGGGGGCGGTTCGAAGCCCTGGCGCCAGAAGGGTTCCGGGCGCGCGCGTCAGGGAACGATACGGGCCCCTCAGTGGTCCGGCGGAGGTGTGGTCTTCGGACCGGTTCCGCGTTCCTACGAGCATGCGCTCCCGAAGAAAGTCCGCGGGGCGGCGCTTCGCAGCGCGTTGTCGTATCGACTCGCAGAAAGCGATATTACGGTCGTCGATTCGATCGATCTAGATGGTTTCAAGACTAAGCGGGTGGTCGAAATCTTGCGTGGCCTATCGCTGGGAGGTGTGAGCGTCCTCATCGTGATCGACACCAGGGACGAGCACCTGCAGCGTTCTGCTCGCAATCTACCGGGCGTGACCGTGCTACCCGTCGAGGGCGTCAACGTATACGACGTTTTGCGACATCGGAAATTGCTCGTCACGAAGCCGGCTCTCGCTGCGATCGAGTCCCGGTTGGCTGGCGGATCACGGGAGCCGAATTCGTGAACGTGTACGACGTCATACAGCGACCGTTGGTCACGGAGAAGAGCAACATTGCTCGCGAGGAGTTGAATATCGTGACGCTCGCCGTGAATCCGCGCGCCACGAAGTACGACATCCGCAACGCTGTCGAGTCGCTCTTCAGCGTGCAGGTGCTCGAAGTTCACACCATGCGCCAGCACCGGAAGTTGAAAAAGGTTGGCAAAACTTCCGGTCGTAAACCGGAATGGAAGAAGGCGATCGTGCGTCTAGCCGAAGGGCAGTCGATCGAATTCTTCGAGGGAGTGTAGTCAGGCATGGCGGTCAAGAGCTACAAGCCCACGTCGCCCGGTCGTAGAGGGATGAGCGTTTCGGATTTTGCAGAGATCACGCGAGGTCGGCCCGAACGTTCGCTGCTGGGCGGCGCGGTGTACAAGACCGGCGGCCGTAACTGCTATGGACGCGTGACCTCTTGGCAGCGTGGCGGCGGACACAGGCGGCGCTATCGCGCGATCGATTTTCGCCGGGAAAAGTTCGGCGTACCTGCGAAAGTGGCAGCAATCGAATACGACCCCAATCGCTCTGCGAACATTGCGCTGCTCCACTACGCGGATGGTGAGAAGCGGTACATCTTGGCACCCCAGGGGCTGAAGGTGGGTGGCGTGGTGGTGTCGGGGCCGGATTCCCCGCCGGAAATCGGCAATGCGATGCCGCTTGCGAATATCCCGTTGGGCTCGGTGGTGCACGCAATCGAGATGAAGGCTCGAAAAGGCGCTCAGATGGTGCGCGCTGCCGGTGGCGCGGCGCAGTTGATGGCGCGAGAAGGGGACTACGCGACGTTGCGAATGCCGAGCGGTGAGCATCGCCTGATTCACGTCGGCTGCCTGGCGACGATCGGGCAGGTCGGCAATACCGAGCACGAGAATCGGAGCATCGGCAAGGCAGGCCGCAATCGCTGGCGGGGAAAGCGCCCCAACGTTCGGGGCGTCGCGATGAACCCGGTCGACCACCCGATGGGTGGCGGTGAGGGGCGTTCGTCTGGCGGCCGCCACCCCTGCACGCCGTGGGGTGTCCCGACCAAAGGTCACAAGACGCGGAAGAAGTCACGTTCGCAGAAATACATCGTCAAACGGCGGGGGAAGAAGTAAATGGCGCGATCGCTCAAGAAGGGCCCCTTCGTCGATCCGAGCTTGCAGCGCAAGGTAGACAAGGCAACACAGTCGGGTTCGAAGCAGGTGATACGAACCTGGTCGCGACGATCGATGATTACGCCGGATTTCGTGGGCATGACGTTCCAGGTTCACAACGGAAAGCTTTTTGTGCCCGTATTCGTAACCGAGAACATGGTTGGGCATCGCCTCGGCGAGTTCTCTCCAACGCGGAAATTCACCGGTCATGCATCGGATCGAAAAGTGAAGGTACGCTGAGATGGAAGTCAAAGCGAAACTCAGGAACTACCGGGTAAGTGCGCGCAAGGCGCGCCTGCTCGCTGACGAGATTCGCGGCAAGGGCGTCGAGGACGCATTGACCATTCTCGATCTGTCGAACAAGCGATTTTCGAAGCCGCTCGCAAAGCTCGTTCGATCCGCTCTCGCGAGTGCAGAAGAGAAGAACGAGCGAGATCGAGCGGGGATCGACGTCGACAATCTGGTGGTGGACACGATCATGGTAGATCAGGGCGCGAGCATGTGGCGGATTCGAGCTCGAGCGCAGGGGCGAGCGGCATGGATCCAGCGAAGGACGAGTCACGTGTCCATCGTTCTGGCGGAACACTAGTCGGCCGGCGGCCGAAACAGGGGCTAAAAACTTGGGACAGAAGGTACATCCCTACGGATTTCGAGTGGGCACCCTCTACGGGTGGCAGTCCAACTGGTTCGCGGAGCGCGGCTATAGCACGCAGCTTCACGAGGACATCAAGATCCGCAAATTCATCAAGAAGAAGCTTTTTCACGCCGGGATTTCAAAGGTCGTCATCGACCGGACGGGCGAGAAGATCGTCGTGAACATCCACACGGCCCGCCCGGGAATTTTGATCGGGAAACGGGGTGCCGAAGTCGAGACGCTCCGCGAAGAGCTGGGCGCAATGTCCAATAACAAGGAGATCTTCATCAACATCCGGGAGATCAGAAAGGCCGAACTCGATGCGCAACTCGTAGCCGAAGCCGTCGCGCTTCAGCTCGAGCGCCGAGTGGCTTTTCGCCGCGCGATGAAGAAGGCCGTGACTTCCACGATGAAGTTCGGCGCAGAAGGCGTGCGCCTTCAGTGTGCGGGGCGTCTCGGTGGGGCGGAGATGGGTAGGCGTGAATGGTACCGAGAAGGCCGCGTTCCGCTTCACACGCTTCGCGCCGAGATTGATTACGGGATGGCCGAGGCGAAGACGACCTACGGAATCATCGGAGTGAAGTGCTGGGTATTCAAGGGAGAGGTGGCGGACAAGGATCTGCACAAGGGTTCCCTGGCGCTTCGAAACGAAGAGGAGCCCGCGAGATAGGTCATGCTCCAGCCCAAGAAAGTAAAGCATCGCAAGCAGATGAAGGGCCGTAATCGTGGCAAGGCGTCTCGCGGCACGAATCTGGATTTTGGTGATTATGGTCTGCAGGCGGTCGCCTGTCGCCGGATTACGGCCCGGCAGATCGAGGCAGCCCGAATTGCCATGACCCGTTACGTGAAGCGAGGGGGGAAGATCTGGATTCGGATTTTTCCCGACAAGCCAATCTCCAAGAAGCCGGCGGAAACGCGGATGGGTAAGGGGAAGGGCAACCCCGAGGAATGGGTGGCTCTCGTGAAGCCCGGTCGGATGCTGTACGAGATGGAAGGTGTCAACGAAGCGACCGCGCGTGAAGCGATGCGCCTCGCTGCCCATAAGCTTCCGGTTCGTACCCGATTTGTGATGCGAGGGCACACGTCATGAAGCCGGCTGAAATGAGAGATCTTTCGATGAACGAGTTGCAGACGAAGGCGGATGACTTTCGCGGCGAGGCGTTCAACATTCGGATCAAGCGATCGACGGGTCAGCTGGAAAACACGGCGAGGCTAAAGCAGCTTCGCCGCGACATTGCTCGCGTAGAAACAATCATGCGCGAGAAGCGCGAGGCGACGAAGTGAAAAAGCGAGGAATGCGCCGAACACTCGTGGGGCAGGTCGTCAGCAACGCGATGGACAAGACGGTGGTCGTACGGGTGGAACGGCTCGTGCAGAATCCGCGATACAAGAAGTATGTCCGTCGCTATTCGAAATTCCTGGCGCACGATGAAGCCAATGCATGCGAAGTCGGAGATCGTGTTCAGATCATCGAGCACCGCCCCATCTCGAAGCATAAGCGCTGGATGGTGCAAGAGACGCTGTCCAGATCGGCTCGGGTCTGACGGGAGAATTCGGTGATTCAACAAGAGTCAGTACTCGAAGTCGCGGACAACTCCGGAGCGCGTAAGGTTGCGTGCATCCGTGTGCTCGGGGGATCCGGGCGCCGTTACGCGACGATTGGAGACATCATCGTGGTTGCGGTGAAGGATTCGATGCCCAACTCGAGGGTGAAGAAAGGCGAGGTTCTACGAGCAGTCGTCGTGCGTACATCCAAGAGCATTGGCCGGCCGGATGGTTCGTTCATCCGGTTCGACGACAACGCCGCGGTATTGATCGACGCCCAACGCGAACCTGTCGGCACCCGAATCTTCGGGCCGGTAGCTCGCGAACTGCGCTCGCGCCGGTTCATGAAGATCATTTCGCTGGCACCGGAGGTGCTCTAGATGACCCCGAGATTGCTCGAGCGATATCGGGAGGAAATCGTCCCGAAGCTGGCCGAGGAATTCGCGTTCAAGAACACGCACCAGGTGCCCGCGATGACGAAGATCGTGGTCAACATGGGGCTCGGCGCAGCGGCGGCGAATCCCAAACTGATCGAGAATGCGACCAGCGAGCTCGCGCTGATCACGGGTCAGAAGCCGGTGGTGCGCAAGGCCCGTAAGTCTGTTGCGAACTTCAAACTTCGCGAGGGGCAGGCTATCGGTTGCTCGGTGACCCTGCGCGGAGCGCGCATGTGGGAATTTTTTGACCGCCTGATGAACGTTTCGCTCCCGAGGGTTCGAGACTTCAAGGGGCTGTCTCCGAAGGCTTTTGACGGCCGCGGTAACTACTCGCTCGGCGTTCGGGAGCAGATCATCTTCCCGGAAGTGGACTACGACAAGGTCGAGCACGTTACGGGGTTGAACGTCACGATCTGTACGACGGCGCGCAACGATGCAGAAGGGAAAGCTCTCTTGACCCATCTTGGTGTGCCATTCAGGCAGTGAAAAGGGCGAGGCGGATGAAAATATCATGATGACTGACCCGATCAGCGACATGTTGACACGGATTCGGAATGCGGGCACCGGACGGCTGGCTCAGACCGCGTGCCCTTTTTCGAAACAGAAATTGGCCATTGCGAAGGTGCTCGAAGAAGCGGGTTTCATTGGGAATGTTTTCGCCGAATCCCGGGAAGGACATCCAGCTCTGGTGATGACCATTCGTTATGACGATCTCGGGAAACCCCTGATCGATGGAATTCGGCGAGTGAGCAAGCCCGGTCGCCGGGTCTACGTCGGTGCGCGCGAGGTCTGGAAGGTTCGCAACGGCCTCGGTATTTCGGTGATCTCGACTTCAAAGGGGATCTTGTCGGACGATGGTGCGAGAGAGGCTTCCATCGGCGGCGAAGTCGTATGTGAGGTGTGGTAGGGATGTCGCGAATTGGCAAAGCCCCGGTTGCGATTCCCGATGGTGTAACGGTGGATCGCGTTGGAGACGAGATTCGGGTCAAGGGCCCGAAAGGTACGCTTTCCGAACGGATTCCGAGCAGCATCGACGTGAAGATCGAGAATTCGGAGGTCGTCTTCAGCCGGCCCGACGACCGACGGGGTAACCGGGAGCTACACGGGCTGGCGAGGGCGCTCGTCGCCAGCATGGTGAATGGTGTCACGAAGCCGTTCGTGAAGGAGCTCGAAATCCAGGGTATCGGATACCGGGCCGAGGTGAATGCGAAGAACCTGAAGTTGACCGTGGGCTACTCGCATGCCGTCGACATGCCGATTCCCGACGGCATCAAGGTTTCGGTGGACCGCAACGTGATCGTGCGGATCGAGGGAATCAGCGCTCAGAAGGTTGGTCAGTTTGCGGCAAATGTCCGGTCCGTGAGGCCTCCGGAGCCCTACAAGGGCAAGGGTATTCGCTACGTGGGCGAGCGGGTTCGACGCAAGGTCGGAAAGGCCGGAGCGGCGGCAGGGTGAGGATGGCGTGAAGCGAAAAATCGAAAACGCAAAAGTAAGAGCCTGGGTCGGCCGTCGCGCTCGCACGCTGCGAAAGATCAAAGGCCCGGATCGCCCGAGGCTAACCGTCTTTCGCAGCGCGAAGCATATCTACGCTCAAATCGTGGATGCCGAAACCGGTCGGACGATCATGACGGTGTCATCCCGATCGAAGCAGCTGATGGGGGACGTGGCGCTCACGGGGAACGTGGAGGCAGCGAAGATCGTCGGGAAGGCGATTGCGGCGGCCGCGCTCGAGAAGAAGATCGACCGGGTCGTGTTCAACAGAAACGGATTTCTTTATCACGGACGGGTGAAGGCACTCGCGGAGGCCGCGCGCGAAGCCGGCCTTCAGTTCTAAACCCATGCGAATTTCAGCTCAAGGGTGATGCCAACTGATGCATAACGAGCAGATCAATCCCAACGATTACGAATTGACGGACCGTGTGGTTCACATCAACCGCGTGGCCAAGGTCGTAAAGGGCGGCCGGCGCTTCAGCTTCAGTGCCCTGGTTGTCGTCGGCGATGGTGCCGGCGTCGTCGGCGCGGGCTACGGCAAGGCGGGCGAGGTTCCCGAGGCCATCCGGAAGGGGGTCGAGCGGGCGCGCATGTCGTTGCTTCGGGTACCTCTGATCGAGGGAACGCTGCCTCACGAAATCATTGGACATTTTGGGGCCGCCAAGGTGCTGCTGCGGCCGGCATCATCGGGAACCGGTGTGATCGCCGGTGGGCCGGTTCGCGCCGTGCTCGAAAGCGCGGGTGTGAAGGATGTCCTGACCAAGACATTGGGAACGAACAATCCCAACAACGTGGTTCGTGCAACGATGACGGCGCTCCAGGAGCTCCGCGATCCCGTCGAGCGCAAGCGCCAGCTGGAGCGAGCATGAGTGCCAAGGGCCGAGTCAGGATTCGCTGGGTTCGCAGTGCGATCGGGTTCAACCGCAAACAGCGGGCGACCTTGGCCGGACTCGGCTTGAAGCGCCTCAACCAAGCGGTCGAGTTGGAGGATACGCCGGCCGTTCGCGGGATGATCGACAAGGTGATCCACCTCGTCGTCGTGGAGGGCAACTGATGCTCGACCGACTAGCGCCGCCCGCCGGAGCCACGAGTCCGGCCAAGCGGGTCGGCCGGGGACCGGGTTCCGGCACGGGCAAGACCGCGGGGCGCGGGATGAAGGGCCAGGGGAAACGCTCGCCGGGCCGGGAGACTCCGTTCTGGTTCGAGGGCGGCCAGATGCCGCTGGTGCGGCGATTGCCCAAGCGCGGTTTCTTCAACCGGGACCGCGTCGAGTACCAGATCGTGAATGTCAGCGCGCTTACGGTCTTTGCGGCCGGTTCGACGGTGGACATCGCGGCGCTGCTCGCGCGGGGGTTGATCCGACGGAACGGTGGTGGTGTCAAGATCCTCGCCCAGGGTGACGTGCCGAAGAAGCTGGCGTTGAAGGTTCAGCGCGTCAGCGGCAGTGCGCGCAAGAAGATCGAGGAAGCGGGTGGGAGCGTAGAACTCATCAAATGATCGGCGGCGTTCAGAATATCGCTCGGATCACGGAGCTCCGGAACCGGATCCTGTTCACCTTCGGAATGCTGGCCGTCTACCGGCTGGGCGCCTTCGTGGTTACGCCGGGTATCAATGCCGATGTGATCCGGAGCTTCTTCCAGCAGATGCAGGGAACGATGTTCGGGCTGTTCAGCATGTTCTCGGGGGGCGCTCTCGAGCAGCTGTCGATCTTCTCGCTCGGGATCATGCCCTACATCAGCGCCTCGATCATCTTCCAGCTCCTGACCGTCGTGATTCCGCACCTCGAGACGCTGAAGAAGGAAGGCGAGCAGGGGCGTAAGAAGATCAACCAGTACACCCGCTACGCGACCATCGGCTTGGCAATGTTCCAGAGCATGTTGATCGCCGTGGCTCTCGAGAACGGACAGTTTGGTCAGGGCGCCGTTGCTTTCCCGGGCTGGGGATTTCGACTGATGTGCATGATCACGCTCACCACCGGGACCGCCTTCATCATGTGGTTGGGCGAGCAGATCACCGAGCGCGGAATCGGCAACGGAATCTCGCTGATCATCTTCGCGGGAATCATCATCAACATCCCGTCTGGGATCGGCCAAATGCTGCAGCTGATCGAAACCGGTCAGTTCAGCATCCTCCAAACGCTCACCTTCGCCGTGATCGGCATCGCGGTGATCGGATTCGTGGTTGTGGTGGAGCGCGGGCAGCGAAGAATTCCGATCCAACACGCTCGCCGGGTCGTTGGAAAGCGCGTACAGCAGGGGGGGATGAGCTACTTCCCACTCCGGGTGAATACGGCGGGCGTCATCCCCGCGATCTTTGCGTCATCACTGTTGCTCTTCCCGTTCACGATCGGACAATTCACGGACTCCCCGGCGGTCCAGCGCTTCATCGATACCTACCTGAACCCAGCGAGTATGGTCTATCAGGCCGTATACATCAGTCTGATCATCTTCTTTTGTTATTTCTACACCGCCATCATGATCAATCCGGATGACGTCGCGGATAACATCAAGAAGTCTGGGGCCTACGTGCCCGGCATCCGGCCAGGGAAGAACACCGCGGACTACATCAACCGTGTGCTCACGAGAATTACGCTAGTCGGAGCGATCTACATGTCGGCGGTTTGCGTTCTTCCAACGCTTCTCGCGGTGAAGATGAACATCCCATTTTATTTTGGTGGAACGGCCCTCTTGATCTGCGTCGGTGTCGGACTCGACACCATTGGTCAGATCGAGGCCCATCTGGTATCGCGCCAGTACGAGGGGTTCGTCCGAGGAACGCGGATTCGCGGGAGGCTCGGGCAGTGATGAGTGCTCGGCGAATGCTGCTGCTCGGTCCGCCGGGGGCCGGCAAGGGCACGCAGGCCCTGCGCCTGGTCGAGAAGTTCGGGATTCCGCAGATCTCCACTGGGGATATGTTGCGCGGAGCCGTCGCGGCCGGAACGGATGTCGGGCGAGAGGCCCAGGGTTACATGGATCGCGGAGAGCTGGTTCCCGACGCGGTCGTGATTGGGGTGGCCGAAGAGCGACTCTCGCAAGACGACGCCGAGTCGGGTTTCGTGCTCGATGGATTCCCGCGCACCACCGCTCAGGCCGAGGCCCTGGACGCGCTGTTGGAGCGGATGGGCACGGACCTCGAGCGCTGCGTCGCGCTCGTCGTGGACGAGGACACGCTGGTGGCCCGCCTGCTCGGGCGGGCGAAGATCGAGGGGCGAAGCGACGACAGCGAAGAGACGATCCGGACCCGTATGAGCGTCTATCACGCTCAGACAGCGCCGCTGGTCGACTATTACCGCAGACGGGGGGTCCTCGCCGAAGTGGATGGGCTCGGGAGCGTCGAGGAGGTCGCCAAGCGGATCGAAGAGGCGCTGAGCTGATGGCCTTCGGAGAGCAGATTCCGATCAAGACCCGGCGCGAAGTCGAACTCATGCGCGAGGCGACCCGGCACGTCGCCGAGATCCTGCTCGAACTCCGGGGCCTTGTGGCCGACGGCGTGAGCACCGCCGAACTCGACCAGCACGCGGCCCGGGAGATCGAGGAGCGAGGTGTGGAATCGTCCTTCAAGGGCTACGATCCCG
>PVMK01115926.1_pt1 | contig 16459 bp, 12 predicted proteins | sample 1853481 | NCBI WGS metagenome assembly PVMK01 (sample SAMN08533507, study PRJNA380276) | Marine sediment metagenome, whole genome shotgun sequencing project.
TTGGGGTCGCCGCCGATGCCGATACAGGTGCTTTGTCCATAGTTAAGGTCAGAAGTTTGCTTGACGCACTCGTAAGTGAGTGTTCCCGAACGTGAGACCACGCCGACCTTGCCCGCCATGTGAATCGGGCCCGGCATGATGCCAATCTTGCATTCATCGGGAGTGATAATACCCGGGCAGTTCGGTCCTATTAACCGGGCGCCACTTTGTTCAACCGCTATCTTGGCCTCCAGCATATCGAGGGTTGGAATACCCTCGGTGATACAGACGATTAAACCGATACCGGATTCTGCAGCCTCGATGATCGAATCTTTACAAAATGCAGCGGGCACGTAGATAACGGTCGCATCGGCTGCGGTTGCGAGTACGGCATCGCGGACCGTATTGAAAACGGGCAAATCGAGGTGAGTCTGTCCCCCCTTGCCAGGTGTAACCCCGCCAACCATCTGGGTACCGTAGTCAATCGCCTGCTGACAATGGAAGGTTCCCTGCTTACCGGTAAAACCCTGGCAAATGACCTTTGTGCTTTTATCGATCAGTACGCTCATTTTGACTCTCCGACTGCAGCTACAATTTTCGTCGCGGCTTCACCCAGGTCCTTGGCCGCGATCAGGTTCAGATCGCTTTTATTCAATAAATCGCTACCTTCGGCGGCTTTGGTGCCTTCGAGTCGCACGACAATCGGTACAGAAACATTTATCTCAGCGACTGCCGCAATAATGCCCTCAGCGATTAAGTCGCAACGCACGATACCACCAAATATATTGACCAGAATACCTTTTACCTTGTCGTCCGACAAAATAATCTTCAACGCCTCGGAGACCCGTTCTTTAGTTGCGCCGCCGCCTACATCGAGAAAGTTAGCCGGGTCCCCACCGTTGAGCTTAATGATGTCCATGGTCGCCATGGCCAGACCTGCGCCATTGACCATACAACCGATTTCACCATCGAGTGCGACATAGCTCAGGTCCCAATCGGCGGCCCGATTTTCGCGCTCGTCTTCCTGGGTTTTATCGCGCATTTCAGTTAGATCGGGGTGCCGAAATAATGCATTACTATCAATGTTAATTTTGCCGTCGAGACACAACAGGTCACCACCAGTGGTAACCACCAGGGGGTTAACTTCGACCAGGGCCAGGTCTTTTTCGACTACCAGCTTGCCAAGCCCGGTGAGTAATTTAGTAAACTGCTTGATTTGATCACCACTTAAGCCCAGACCAAAGGCCAGTTCCCGGCACTGATAGGGCATTACTCCCAGCAGCGGATTGATTGTGGCCTTGAGAATTTTCTCGGGCGTTTCATGTGCTACTTTTTCGATTTCAACGCCACCTTCGGTCGAGGCCATAATCACAATGCGGCGTATGGAGCGATCCAGTACTACGCCCAGATACAACTCATTGGCGATATCGCAGGTTTCTTCAACCAGGATACGATTGATCGGTTGCCCGTTAGCGTCGGTTTGAAAAGTAACCAGGTTGGTACCGAGTATGGTTTCAGCGAATTCACCTGCCGCTTCGGCGCTTTCGACAATTTTTACCCCACCGGCTTTGCCGCGCCCACCGGCGTGGACCTGTGCCTTGACGATACACTGGTCCCCATCCAGGGATTTGGCCACATCCACCGCTTCACTGGCAGAAAAGGCGACCTTGCCATTCGGCACCGGGAGGCCGTAAGAACGGAAAAGATCTTTCGCTTGATATTCGTGTAGGTTCATCAGGCTTCTCTGTTATTAGTTATACGTGTGACCGCATGGTAACAAAAAGGAATAAACACTTCACCGCGATTAAACCGGGTATCCGTGCGGCAACCAGATTTTCCGCCTGTAGAGATAAAATATCCTGCCAGGTTATGCGGTTTCTTCAGGCACCATCGGGTTGATAACTGTTGGTCAGGGTGCCAATACCTTCGATTTCTACATCGACTACCGTGTTGGGTTTCATCGTCTTAACCCCGAGTGAGGTCCCGCAGGCAATCACATCACCAGGTTCGAGTGTCATGTCGCCTGAGATGAGGCTAACCAGATCCAGGGGTGAGAATATCATGTCGGAAACCGGATAGTTCTGGCGTTCTTCACCATTTACGCGGGTGCGCACCGTGAGTGAATCGGGGTCATCAAGCTGTGAAATACAGGGGCCTATGATGCCGAAGCCATCGAAGCTCTTGGCGCGAGTCCATTGCGGAAATGCGTCGTATTTGAACAGTAAATGAATCGCCGTTACGTCATTGATGCAGGTATAGCCAAATATGTAATCGGCAATATTTTCGCGACTGACCCCTTTGCAGGTTTTACCGATAACCACGCCTAGCTCACCTTCGTATATGAGCCGCCCATCGTAGCCATCTGGATGCATGATTTCAGCACCATGCCCGGAGACGCAACTCGCCGGTTTGATAAAATAGAAGGGAAATTCGGGTAACTCCAGATCCTGTGCTTGCGCCAATTGGTGAAAATTGTTCCACATCGCGACTATTTTGCTGGGCTGGCAGGGAGCGATCAATTTAACCTCGCCAATTGGCAGGCTTTCGCCGCTGGCCCCCGGGTTTTGATACATATCACCCGTATAGCAATGTATTGTGTCGTTCTCGAGTAGGCCGAATCCCTGTTGTTCAGCCTGATCGTATCTTACCCACTTTTTAGACATGATTTTTCTCGCTCTGGTCAGGTATCGCCCGATATTCCGGATTTAAATAACAAAGTTGGCATCGGATGCCAGTGTTCAATTGTCAAACACTTCCCGTGCGGAGATATTATGTATAACATCGATAGTAGATTGAATTGATTGTTTGAATCAACATCAGATTAATCGACTACAACCATAACAGTGTCAAAGGAATTTTAGAATGTTTCACCGACTCGAGTTTTCTCATAAGTCTGATTACTGCGATGAGACTCTATGGTGAACGAATCAGAAACCCGTGCGCTGGCGGTTTCGACCTGGTTATACGAGGAGTACAGCCTGTTTTACCAGGAATTTTTAAAGATTCTGGACCTGGCAAAGATCGCTTTCGAAAAACGTGACTTTTCAAGCTCAGTGCGGGTAAGTGCACGCCGGTTGTCGCTTTACAGTCTTAGCATCGTCGATGTTAGTGAACGTTTAAAGCAGGCCTACCCTGAAATTCACGACGATGAAGCACAATGGCAAGCGGTTGAATCGAAGTACAGCGAGATGGTCAAGGGCGAATACGCAGAAGATATAGGCCGGGCTTATCTGCATTCGTTGCGGCGTAAAATATATCAGGGGGAGTGGCGAGCCGCCGATTACTCATTCGCTGAAATAATTTCTTCTTCGAACAAATTTATATCGAAAGTGGTGAAATCTTTTGAGGTCGATGGAAGCCTGGGTGAGGAGGTCATTGGGGAAATATTGAGGATTCCGAACTTTATTCGTAGCTATGCATTTCTCGAAGATGACACACAGCGAATTGCGCAGCGCGTCGCCGACAATATTTCCCGCTCACAGCACAAAGCCCAAAAATTGATTCGAGTAGAAATGATTAACACGGGTTTTTATCGAAACCGGGGTGCTTACCTCGTAGGTCGCCTGATTTTTGATAATGACCGCTTCGTACCGCTGGTTATTGCCTTGCTCAATGATGAAACCGGTATTTACGTCGATGCCGTGCTCACCAGCGAGACCTATGCACACAACATATTCAGTTCGACGCTGGCTAATTTTCATGTCACCAGCACCTATTATCATGAAGTTTGCGCGCTGTTAAAATCCATTATGCCCAGGCGGCCACTGGGGCTGCACTATTCTACCATTGGATACAATCATCTCGGTAAAGTCGCCGTGATGAGTGAGCTTGAGTCCGAACTGGTCGATTCCGAAGCGGGCCTGGTAACTGCTGTCGGCTCGACCGGAACAGTTGCCATGGGGTTTGCTTCGAGCAATTCGGCTTACAACCTGAAAGTCATTCGAGATAAACCCACCACCCAATACAAATGGGGTGAATTTGGAGGCCTGGAGTCGGTTATTCGAAAATATACCCGTGTCCATGAAATTAACCGCACCGGCAGTATGCTGGATAGCATCATCTACTACAGGGTTCGCCTCGACCGCAAGTGGTTCTCAGCTGGGCTGCTGGAAGATTTACTCACCAGTGCATCGGGCACCGTGTCTCTATTTGGTGACGATGTCATTTTTAAATACCTGATAGTTCAAATCAAACTAACACCGCTACCGATTTACCTTGAAAATGCGACTGAGAAACAGGCTGAGACAGCAATTACCAATCTCGGCTATTGCATCAAAAATAACGCCGCCGCGGATATTTTCAACAAGGACCTCGATGCCAGGAATTATGGCATCGGCGCTTATTCGAAAGTCTATTTGTTTGACTATGATGCGATAGAAAAGTTAACCGAGGTAAAAATACGCACCAATCTCGATCGTGAAGCCGGAGAAGAAGATGTTCCCGACTGGTTTTTCGAGGATGGTATCGTCTTCCTGCCCGAGGAACTGGTCTCCGGGCTGTGCATCCCGCAACGATGGCTTTGTGACTTCTTTACCAGACGTCATGCCAGATTGTTAACCACTGATTACTGGTCCGAAATTCAAAATGACCTGCTGGAGGGTACTATTCCCAGCGTCAGTGTTTATCCCGACAACGAGCGGATTCGCGATTGACCGGTGGATCTGTGGTCATTTCTAAAAATGCTTTACATTTAGTCATCGCCAGAGTAAATTTCAATCTGGCATACTGTATACCAAAATTAACTTGTGGGCCGGTTTGATAACAACCGAGGGCAGGGCAGAAACGCAATTACGGCATTCCTGCTGATTGTCTCACCGGTTACTACCTGATATTCAGACCTGCTTTACATAAGGTTATTGAGATCTGACAGTCAGTATTCGTTGGCAGAGGCATTAAGAAAGTGGTATACCAGTCGTCCCAATATCGAAAAGGGTATTCGGGTACACAGGAACCTGAATGGTCCTGAGGAATGATGCTTCCGGTAATTTTCGGAGGTTACTAATAATGGTCGTAAATGGCCTGTCACAATATGAGGATAGTTATAATGTTTAAATTACAACCCACTTTTAAGAAATTGGCTTGTGCTATTGGGGTAACGGCGATTCTGGCCGGTATGCCGGTTATCGCACAAGCCTGGGAACCGCAAAAACCAGTTGAATTTGTTGTTATGGCCGGTAAAGGCGGTGGTGCAGACAAGGCGGTTAGATTGATACAGAGTATTATTGCGTCGGAAAATATGGCCCCAGTACCTTTCACGCCGGTCAATAAACCTGGTGGTTCGGGTGCCGAGGCACTGGTTCACCTGCAGGGTAAAAAAGGTGATAACCACACTATAATGTTTACCCTGAACAGTTTTTACACCACACCTTTACGCCAGCCCGGTCTTGGAATTGATATCGCTACTTTTACACCGATTGCTCGTATGGCCGAGGACACGTTCCTGTTATGGGTCAATACTGATCGTAAAGATATCAACAATGTCGCCGATTTTGTTAAAGCGGCTAAAGCCAAAGGCAACAAGTGGATTATGGCTGGAACCGGTAAGAATTCGGAAGATAACCTATTAACTGATTTTCTTAACTCGGCTTATGGCCTCAATATGAAATATGTTCCTTACAAGGGTGGCGGCAAGGTTGCGAAAGAACTCGCAGGTAATAATGCCGATTCAACGGTTAACAACCCCTCGGAGCAGTTGGGATTTTACGAAGCGGGTAACACTAAAGCGCTGGCAGCATTCACGCCGACTCGTCTACCGCTTTTCCCGAATGCGCCTACGTTTAAGGAACTCGGTAAGGACTTCGTCTATTTCATGCAACGTACGGTCGTTGGCGCACCTGGTATGAGCAATGAAGCTGAGCAATATTATACGGAGCTTTTCACCAAGGTATTCAACTCCGATAAGTGGCAGGGATATCGCACCAAGAAAAGTCTGCAGGGCGATTTGCTGACTGGCGATGCGTTGATGAGCTACTGGAAAAAGGAGCGTGATATACATGAAACCATGCTCAAGAATATGGGTGCTCTTTAACGCAAGGTGAAATTCAGGGAGCCTCTGATTGGTGAATTGACCAGAGGCTCCCTGGCATATAAAAAATAAGTGTAGACAGGAGGTTCTAAATCATGACGGTTCGCACGGCTGAATTGTTGATGGCAATAACGATGGGAGCCTTCTCCATCTACCTGATGTACAAAAGTACCGAGCTACCGATCGGCTGGATAGAAGATGAAGGCCCGGGGGGTGGCGCCTGGCCATTCTGGCTATCCGCCGTCATGTTGATTTCCTGCCTGGGAATCCTCTACGACTGGTTTCGTAGGAAGGGTCGTATTGCATCATCTGACAAGGTTTACGTAGAATCGCATGTATTGATGGATTTCGTCTACGTCACGGTGGCATTGGTTATTACTGTCGGCTTATTTTCATTTATCGGTATCTATGGGGCCTTACCCCTGTTCCTCATTTTCTATCTAAGATTTCTCGGTAAACACTCGTGGCGATTGACGGCACTGCTGGCTGTTCTTATACCGGTAACCATATTTTTCTTTTTCGAAATAACACTAAAAATTATTCTTCCCAAAGGGATCACCGAACCCTTGTTCCTGCCGTTATACAAGATGTTTTTTTAACCGGTGCCCTCTCGTAGTTTTAATAAAGAGATAATAAAATGTTAGAAACTATAGGACTGCTCGGTAATGGTTTCCTGGTGGTATTTGAGCCACAAAATTTGATGTTAATCATTGCCGGCTGTGCGCTGGGGTTATTTATTGGTGCGATGCCGGGCCTGGGCTCGGTCAATGGCGTAGCCATTCTCTTACCACTAACTTTCCTGGTTCCGCCCACCGGGGCCATTATATTCCTTGCCGCGATATATTATGGCGCGATGTATGGCGGCGCTATCTCATCTATTATGCTCGGCATACCCGGTGCATCGACTGCAGTTGCGACAACATTTGATGGCCGACCACTGGCGAAGCAGGGTATGGCGGACAAAGCCCTGACAGCTGCTGCGGTGGCTTCTTTTGTCGGCGGTACCATTTCTGTTGTTCTGTTTACCTTTTTTGCACCCCCACTCGCACATGTTGCCCTTGTTTTTGGTGCACCCGAAGAGTTTGCGCTAATGATGCTGGCATTTGCCACTTTCGTAGGTCTGGGAGGAGACGATCTTTTCAAAACTATTTTTTCAATCGCAATCGGGCTGGTCCTGAGTGCTGTCGGTTTCGATATAATTTCGGGCGAGCCTCGCCTGGTATTGTGGGATATTACCGGGTTTTTGCATGGGGTAAATTTCCTGATATTGGCGATTGGTGTTTATGGCATCGGCGAAATGATCTGGACGGTTGAAGAGCATAGCCTGGGTGGTGGCAAGAGTATGCTTTCCGATGCGAATGTCACTGTAAAGCGAACCTTATCAAATTTGCGCGAATTAGCCTCGAAATGGAAAGCCACGGTCATGGGATCTTTTTTGGGCTACTTTGTCGGCATACTGCCAGCGGCAGGTGCTACGCCAGGTTCACTAATGGCCTACGGTATAGCAAAGCAAATTTCCAAGGAGCCCGAAAAATTCGGCAAAGGAGCGGTGGAAGGTGTTTGTGCTCCCGAAGCCGCCAATAACGCGGCCAGCACCGGCTCGATGCTGCCGATGTTGACGCTGGGCATTCCGGGTTCGCCCACCACCGCTATATTACTCGGTGGAATGGTCATTTGGGGACTGGAACCAGGTCCAAGACTGTTTGTTGATCACAGTGATTTCGTCTGGGGCCTGATTGCCTCATTGTACGCGGCCAACATTTTCGCGGTTTTGATTAACGTGGCTTTTATACCGGTATTTATTAAGATTCTGAAAACCCCGTTTACCATTCTAGCGCCAATCATATTTATTTTATGTTTGATCGGTGGCTACGCGCCGACGCAAAGTATGCATGATGTCTGGCTGATGGTTATTTTCGGTATCGTCGCCTATCTTATGCGCAAGCTGGATTACCCGCTTGCGCCTGCGGTATTGGCTATCGTACTTGGGCCACTGGCAGAACCGGCGTTACGCCAGTCGTTAATCATTAGCGATGGGTCCTTCGCTATTTTCTTTAATCGTACCTACGCTGGTCCGATTTCTGTTGTCGCGATTTTACTATTATTTCTGCCGGTGTTTAAGATGATTTATGTAAAGTTACGTAATCAAAAGGCCGCATAGTGGCAGGGGCTGACATGAAGACACTCAATATCTCGCCACTGGAACCGACAAAAGCACTCAAAACACAGGTGTATGAGGCGTTGAAGGAAATTATTGGTCATATGGATATTTACTCTGGTGCGGACTTGCCGCGCCTGGATGAACGTGCACTCGGTGAGCAGCTTGGGGTCAGCCGGACGCCGGTCCGGGAAGCGATATCGCGTCTTGAGCAAGAAGGTCTGGTGCATAATATTGCGCGTCGAGGTGCCTTCGTAGTTCGTAAAACCAAGGAAGAAGTCCTGGATATGATCGATGTCTGGGCTGCATTAGAGAGCATGGCGGCAAGACTCGCGACCACGCGCTCGAGCGATGCCGAAATAGCGAGCTTGCGAAAGAAATTTGCATCTTTCGATGATAGCGAGGAAGTACGCGCGCATATCGATGAATATTCTGAAAAAAATATAGAGTTTCATCAAACCATTATCAGGTTAGGAAAGTCGCGGCTGATTACCCAGATGTCGGACCAGTTGTTTTTTCACATGCGCGCCATCCGAACCACGACCATTAAGGAACGAGATCGGCTATCGCGTTCGGTGATAGACCATATACGGATAATCGAGGCCATCGAAGACCGAGATCCGTATCACGTGGAACAGCTGGTAAGAGACCACGCACTGGAGCTGGCGAGGCATGTCGAAAAATATGTCGATTATCTAGATTAACCCTGGCGGGGGAACGCCGCCAATGACCGGGCTTTCGCGGCAGTCAGCCACTGCAGGGCCATCACGGATTAAAACCGGGCTGTAAGAATATACGAGGTGAATCATGTCAACTGTCGCTGAAAAGAAATCCGTAGCGGATACTGCGAGCGATACATTGCAGAAAAAGACCAGGGACGGCTCAGTCATATCTGGTGGCCATCTGGTAGCCAGGGCATTAAAGGCCGAAGGTGTAGATACTATTTTTACCCTCTGCGGCGGGCATATTATTGATATTTACGATGGCTGCCTCGATGAAGGCATAAGAATTGTCGACGTGCGTCACGAACAAACCGCAGCACACGCTGCTGATGGTTACGCCCGTCAAACCGGCAAGCTCGGTTGTGTGGTGACGACCGCTGGTCCCGGATGCACCAATGCGATTACCGGTATTGCCACCGCGTTTCGCTCCGAGAGTCCCATTCTGCATATCGGCGGACAGAGTTCGCTAACCCAGCACAAGATGGGTTCCCTGCAGGACCTGCCGCATGTCGATATCATGAAGCCGATTACCAAATTCGCCTCGGGGGTATTTTCGACTGAACGGGTGGCCGATATGATATCGATGGCCGCGCGCGAGTGCTTCAATGGTGCTTACGGCCCGTCGTATCTTGAGATTCCAAGGGATGTTCTGGACCGGGAAATTCCAATCGAATCAGCCGTTATTCCCGAGCCTGGTTCCTACCGTGCCTCGGTTAAATCGATTGGTGACCCGGCGGATATCGAAAAACTGGCCGATATACTGGTAAAAGCAAAGCGCCCGGCTGTACTGCTGGGTCAACAGGTGTGGGCTTCGCGGGGTCACAATGAGGCGATTAGCTTCCTGCGTGCACTGGATATCCCGGCCTATATGAATGGCGCCAGCCGGGGCATGCTGCCGCAAGGAGACCCGCACCATTTTGATCGGACCCGAAGCGATGCGTTCAAAAACGCCGATGTTATCCTGATTGTGGGAACACCGTTCGATTTCAGGATGGGATACGGCAAGCGTATTTCAAAAGATGCCACCCTGGTACAGATCGATCAAAGCTATGCAACCGTCGGTAAGAACCGAGCTATCAGCCTGGGCCTGGTTGGCGACCCTGGTGCCATACTGGCCGCGGTCGAAGCGGCCGCTTCGGGTCATATTGACCAGACTGCGAGTAAAGATCGTCAGAAATGGATGGTTGAACTGCGCGACATCGAGGCCACCAAGCTGGAAAAATTGATGCCGATGTTTACCACCGATCAAAGTCCTATCCATCCCTACCGGCTGGCTTATGAAATCAACGAATTTCTCGGCGAAGACACCATTTACATCGGCGATGGTGGCGATATTGTTACTATTTCGGCGCAGGCTGTACGCCCACGTAATCCTGGTCAGTGGATGGACCCGGGTGCACTCGGATCGCTTGGCGTCGGCACCGGCTTTTCGATGGCCGCCAAACTTGCCCATCCGAACAAGGAAGTCATCTGTCTTTATGGAGACGGTGCCTTTGGTATGACTTCATTTGATATGGAAACCGCGCAGCGTTTCAATGCGCCTTACCTTGCCGTTATTGGCAATAACTCGTCGATGAATCAAATCCGCTACGGCCAGCTTGCAAAGTATGGGCAGGAACGAGGTAACGTCGGCAATAAACTCGGTGATGTGCCGTTTTCACTATTTGGTCAAATGATCGGTGGTTACGGTGAAGAAGTGCATGAAGCCAAATCGATTCAACCCGCGTTGCAGAGGGCTCGCGAAGCGATTGCCAAAACTGGAAAATGTGCCGTGGTTAACGTCTGGGTCGACCCCAACGAATATGCGCCGGGTACCAAAGCGCAAACCATGTATAAATAAGATTTTAATTAGAGGTAAACGATGTCTAAAGCACTCGACGGTCTGAGAATTCTGGACTTCACCCACGTCCAGTCAGGGCCTACCTGTACGCAGTTACTCGCCTGGCTGGGCGCCGATGTGATCAAGGTAGAACGTCCCGGTGTGGGCGATGCCACGCGTAAGCAACTGGTCGACGTGGAAGGCGCTGCCAGCCTGTATTTCACCATGCTCAATCACAATAAACGCTCGCTTACCCTCAATTCCAAAAATGAAACCGGCAAGCAGGTGCTGGAGCGCCTGGTCAAGAAGTGTGATGTTCTGGTGGAAAATTTTGCCCCCGGTGCACTCGACCGTATGGGCTTTGGCTGGGAACGCATACAGGAGTTGAACCCACGCATGATCATGGCTTCGATCAAAGGCTTTGGACCGGGCCCGTACGAAAACTGTAAAGTGTATGAGAACGTCGCACAGTGTGCCGGAGGCGCCGCATCGACTACCGGCTTTCGCGACGGTGTTCCAATGGTAACCGGTGCGCAAATTGGTGATTCAGGTACCGGGATACACCTGGCTTTCGGTATTACGGCGGCGTTATTACAACGCGAGAAAACCGGTCGCGGACAACGCGTACTTGCACCGATGCAGGATGCGGTGCTCAACCTTTGCCGCGTTAAGCTGCGCGATCAGCAACGACTGGATCACGGTCCCCTGACAGAGTACTCACAACATGGGGAAGGCATTGAATTTGGTGATGCGGTGCCGCGTGCCGGTAACGATTCGGGTGGTGGTCAACCGGGTCGAATTCTCAAGTGCAAAGGCTGGGAAAGCGATCCTGATGCTTACACTTATTTCATCACCCAGGCAGCAGCCTGGCCAAATATTTGCGATGTGATCGGTAAGCCGGAATGGAAGGAAGATCCTAATTATAAAACGCCCCCGGCTCGATTGTCACGACTCAAAGAAATATTTGACACGATTGAAGCCTGGACCATGACCAAGGGCAAGTACGAGGTCATGGATATCTGTAATCCGTTGGATATACCGGTTGGCCCGATACTTTCGATGAAAGAACTGGCTGAGGAGCCTTCCCTACGTGAAACCGGCACCATTGTCGATGTTGAACACCCGGAGCGCGGTAACTATTTGACGGTTGGCTGCCCGATTAAGTTATCGGATAGCAAGGTCGAGGTAAAACGTTCGCCATTACTGGGTGAGCACACCGATGAAATTCTGGCAGAAGTGCTGGTTTACAGTGCTGAAGAAATCGCCGAAATAAAAAAATCGGGCGCGGTTTAAAAAAACAGGAGTCAATATGCGTATAGTCATTCACGGACAACAGGCATTCGGTCGTGCCGTACTTGAACGCCTGATCGAACGTGAGGAAGATATCGTCGCCGTTTGCACCGCGCCGGACAAGGAAGGGCGACCACTCGACCCATTGAAAGAACTGGCCCTGGAACAAGGTTTGCCGGTGCATCAACCCGATTCATGGAAGACGCCCGAGGCGTTGACACTGATGCAATCCTTCGACGCCGATGTGTGCATCATGGCCTATGTTTTGTTGTTTGTGCCGCAACCGGTACTCGATGCGCCCAGGCTCGGCTCGTTTCAGTACCATCCATCGTTGTTACCCATGCATCGAGGACCCTCATCGATAAACTGGCCCATTGCCATGGGCGCCACGCGTACCGGGCTTAGTATTTTCTGGCCAAACCAAGGTCTCGATGAGGGCCCGGTTTTAATGCAGAAAGAATGTGATATAGGGCCAGATGAAACGTTAGGTGATATCTACTTCAACAAGTTATACCCAATGGGCGTGGATGCGATGATCGAATCGCTCGATCTGGTCAAAGCGGGCACCGCTCCCAGGCGGGTGCAAAATCTTGACCAGGGAAGTTACGAATCCTGGTTTGGAAAAGCGCAGGCTGAAATTGACTGGAGCAAACCTGCTGCAGAGATTTATAACACTATCCGCGCAGCCAACCCCCAGCCCGGTGCCTGGACAACAGCCAGTGGCGCCACGGTTCAGGTCTACGACAGCAGGTTGATCGAAACTGTAGCCGGAGAGGCGGGTGTAGTAGCCGAAGTGAGTGATGAGGGTATCCTGGTCGCCGCCGGTGACGCTGCCGGTGTGCTGATTTCAAGAGTACGCCCAGCGGGAGAAGATAAAATTAGTGCAGTAGAATTTTACACATCGAGTGGAGTAAAGGCGGGGGATCATTTGGGCTGATTAATAGGGGTTGGAGCCAAGGCTCCGACCCCTATTAATTCAATCAGAGGAATTTAGCGAAATGAAAGTATGTGTAGTCGGCGCGGGTGCAATCGGTGGATACCTGGGAGTGCGAATTGCGCAACAGGGGCATGAGGTATCACTCATTGCGCGCGGTCCGCATCTGGCTGCGATAAAGGAAAAGGGTCTGACCCTGCGTCAGGACGGTGAAGAAACCTGTGTTCGTGATGTATTTGCCACCGATGATATGACCGAGTGTGGGCCACAGGATGTAGTTCTTCTGGCCCTCAAGTCGCATCAGATAGTACCCGTCGTAGATGCCTTAAAAACCCTGTTTGGCTCCGAGACTGTGATGGTTGCATTACAGAACGGCATCCCCTGGTGGTACTTCCAGGGTAACGGTGGCGAGTATCAAAATCGTACCGTTGAAACCGTTGATCCCGGTGGAGTTTTGGCAAACAGTATCAACCCGAAAAGCATCATTGGCTGTATCGCATACCCGGCTGCGACGATTGCTGAACCTGGTGTCATCCAACACATCGAAGGCGACCGCTTTCCGGTTGGAGAACTGGATAACAGTGAATCAGATCGATTGAAAATGGTGTCTGAATTGTTTACCGAAGCCGGTTTCAAATCACGCGTTTTGACTGATATTCGTTCAGAAATCTGGTTAAAGCTGTGGGGTAATCTGACCTTTAATCCAATTAGTGCCTTAACACATTCTACCCTGGTCGATATCTGCCAGTATTCAAAAACACGTGAACTCGCCACCACGATGATGACTGAAGCGCAACAAATTGCCGAGTGTCTTGGTGCATCATTCCGGGTTAGCATCGAGAAACGTATCGACGGTGCCGAGAGTGTTGGTAAGCACAAGACTTCGATGCTTCAGGATGTCGAGGCAGGCAAGCCGCTTGAGATCGACGGCATGCTCGGTGTCGTCATCGAACTTGGGGAAATGACCGGTGTCGACACGCCTGCATTAAAGGCGCTATATGCTTGTGCGAGCCTGCTCAATAAGAAAATCCAGGATGAGTCGGTTTACATCAAGGAGCGTCCACTCGGTCAGTAGCAGATCGAAAATTTGTCGAGAGTCCAGGTTCTGTCTGATGAATACCGAAAGTCCAGATGAAAGGGAACCAGGTCCCTGGAACCCCGATATCAAATCGACATTGCCAGCTAAGTACCTGCCGCTGTCCACCCTGTTTCGGTCAGACAGCGTGTTCACCAGTATTGAGACAGCCACCGAGTTCAGCGACTTCACCGGTCTCCCGATTCAGCAACTCATCTGTTTTCGACCCGAACGGTTGGTCGTTCACGAACTCCTGATCCGTGTCTCTGCCGATATTTTTGTTTCTGACGAAACAAAATATGAAGATCTGGGTGTTAATTACCGAAACATTGCAGGCGTTATTTTACGGGATTATATCGAACCGCATATGGCGCAAATTGTTGCGCACTTCGATCGGCTTAGTGCGCAGGTTCAAGCCATGGTTGAAACCGAACTGGCAACCAGCCTTTTCGCGGAGACGCCGAGGGTCGAGCAAAATCAAAGCCCATCGGCTTTTGCCTGGTTGTTTAAACCCAAACCAAAGAAACAGAAAACAGTCGAATCCGAGACGCCTGAAATGCGTCAGCAGCGCATTCTTTCCGGTTGGCAACAGAAGGTTATTTCAACCGACGACCTGCTGGCCGCAGCTGTTTACAGAACGCTAGCGAAAGTTGCGAATGCGATAATCGTCAAACATGGTCGTTTGTTGGGCGATAAATCTCTGTTGACCCGATTGGTTTCCGGGTTTGTCTGCAATGAGCAGGGTAGTGAAATAATCGGTGATTTAATTGCACCCTATATCCAGCAGGCAGCCGCGCAAGAGGCTTACCCGGTATTGCCGGCTCAAAAGCAACCCGTGGTTATTAATATCAAGGGTGCTTCGGCCGCGGGAAAAAGTACCATGCGTCCATTGCAGCACAGGCAAACCGATATTCTGGGGCTGAACTGGCATGACTTTGCCCTGATCAGCCCCGATATATGGCGTAAGTATTTACTCGATTATGACTCTCTCGGTCCGGCATACAAGTATGCCGGCACGCTTGCGGGTGACGAAATACCGATCATCGATTACAAGCTCGATCGTTATATCGGCGATAAGGCCAGGCAGGGGCGAGTGTCCCATTTACTCATCGATCGATTTAGATTTGACAGTTTTGCGCCCGGACATGATACCGAGGAAGGTAGTAATCTGCTCACGCGTTTTGGTCATACTGTCTATTTAACGTTTATCGTGACGCCGCCTGAAGCCACTGTCGAGCGGGCCTGGATACGCGGGCTTCAGGTCGGTCGGTACAAATCTGTAGACGACCTGCTGGATCACAATATCGAAGCCTTCAACGGCATTCCGGTGATATTTTTTACCTGGGCACTCAATAAGAAAAAAACCGTTTACTATGAATTTCTTGATAATAGCGTGGCCTATGGAGAAAAACCACGCACGATCGCGTTCGGGTGCGATGGCGAAATGTATATTTATGATTTTAAATGCATGCTCGATGTCGTGCGTTACACCAAAATTAATATCAAAGCCACCAGTCCCACGGAAGTCTACTCAGATGGAAACAAAATGAGAGCAGAGGCCAATACAGGTTTCCTGGTTAATTGTGCAAGGAAAATTTTGGTAATTAATTTCGTTGAAAGAAAGTCCGGTTTAATTTATGCGCGCATGGAGTGCGGCAAAATATGCTGGGTAAATCATGAGTTAGCCAGGCATATGTTAAACGATAGCGATACCCGCGCAGGATTTGATGCGATTGCCGCGGAGATGATAGACGATCCCAGTCAAATTCCAGAAGCGGCAGCGAAACTGGTTCCGACAGAGGCGCTTCACCATGCAATGGGAGATGCGGGCTAGGGAACCTCTGATCAGTGAACGAATATTACCGGCAAGTCCGCCTTTGCCAGCAGGTGACCGGTGACGCCGCCCATGATGACGTCACGAATTCTCGGACGGCTGTATCCGCCCACAATTAGTCGATCACATTCGAGTTCGCGTGATTTGGCAAGCAATGCTTCACCAGCCGATTGTCCTTTGGTATTAAAAATCGCTGTCTCGGCAGTGATACCCTGGCAACGCAGGTAGGTACATACGTCGTCGGCATTAACCGGTTGATTCAGACGTTTCTCTGAACTCAAAACATAAACCTTATCGGCTCTTTTCAGATTGCTGAGCATCGCTGCAATTGCCTGTGCCGCCTCCTTACTGCTGTTCCAGCCGATGGCAAGGCGTTTACCAGGCACGTCCAGGACTTTGCCGCGTTGTACCATTAATACCGGGCGACCGCTCTCACGTAGCGCCGCTTCGAACGAACTGGGAGGCGGCGTTGTCTTGACTGGTTGCGGTACGATAATCAGATCGGCGAGACGTCCATATTTGCCGATCAGGTCATCGCGGCGACCGGTTCGCACCAGGAAATCAGCCGTGGGTTTGCCTATCTCGGTACCACGGGGTTTTACCTCACATGCAACGCAATTCAG
>PVMK01118902.1_pt1 | contig 16458 bp, 18 predicted proteins | sample 1853481 | NCBI WGS metagenome assembly PVMK01 (sample SAMN08533507, study PRJNA380276) | Marine sediment metagenome, whole genome shotgun sequencing project.
GCCCGTTTGCTATTGAGATATAAACAAAAATATTAACACAAAATTTTCATGTTATCAATAATTATATCATTTAATGAGAGGTTCTGCATAGCAGTATAGACAGCCGTTATCGCATTTCAGGCTGTACCAGCCGATATCAAGACTCTCGGAACATCCGCAGAGCTTACGCTGTCCTTTGGCCCGTTTTTCAGAACATAAAAGGCCTTCGGAATGGAGACGGTTAAAGAGTTCTCCATCAATGCAATTGGACCTGGAGAAGCCTTCCATGGAGCAGTATGAGACCTTAATTCCCAGCTTAGCAGCATGTTTTTCAAGTTCTTCGGCCTGAACTTGTCTTTCCTCTTTTGAAAGAATACTAAGTTTTATATGTTTCTTGTCCAGCCGCCGGATCACTTTTTTGTAGGGTTCGACCCAGCTTGTTTTACATTTAGCAATACCATGATCTTTAATCTGTTTTGCGATCACAGGGAAAAGATCATAGTTTGAAATCTGTGTTCCCTTAATTTCTGCCTCGATCAGGGGATCAAAGCGCCAGATTATTCTTTCAGGGTCTTTTACCATGTCAACAAGATCCGGGAGCATCTTAACTGTGTTTTCCCACTCCGGGATATTTGGTTCAAGAATGGTATTTCCAAGGCCGGTTATGGTCAGATGAACATAGAGCTGGGAATAGGAAGAGAGTACTTCCTTTAGCTTTCCCGCAGTTATCATGTTTTGAGGGTTCTTTGTCCAGATAACAAGAGTATGCACTTTTTCCGGAGGATACGTTTTAAGCTTTTCTATAAAATACTCAGAATGACATGCAACAAGGTCTGTGCGCCGGCTTGCGGAGATTACAAGCGATGGGTTTTGAATGCCGGGAATTTCAGTTTGTGTGCAATTGTTTGTCATTTAAATAGCATGGCGAAAAGCGTTAAATCGGAAATTCGTCAAATCGTTAAAATGGAAATTCGAAAAAAATATTCCACATTCCGAAACCTTCATTCCGCACTTTGAAGTGTTTTAGTTCACTTTAGGCACTTTTCATAACTTGCCTTATAGATCAGTCTTCCCTGAATCAGATATTTTCTTTCATAATTGGTTAGCGCTGCTTCAGGGTCTTCGTCTGCTGGGTTAATCTCCTGATACAGGGTCTCTTCTATTCCCTCACAAGCCCGTGAGACTTCCACCATCTGGTCAAAGTAATTCTTGAAGTCGGTAGCATAGTAGATGCAGCCGCCGGGTTTAAGAGAAAGTGTAATTGCCTTTAGAAAAGCAGGGTTTATGAGTCTTCTTTTGTTATGTCTTTTTTTCGGCCATGGGTCAGGAAAATAGATGTGGTATTCTGAAACAGAATCAAAAGGGATGTATTTTGAAACAAAATATCCTGCTTCAGCGTTTAGAAGCCGTAAGTTTGTGAGGCAGACTTTTTCAGCGCATTTATTAAGCACGCGTGAATACTTTAAAGATTTTTCAATGCCCAGAAAGTTCTTGTCCGGATTTTCTTCAGCGCTTTTTATGATAAAGCGTCCCCTGCCGGATCCGATTTCTATTATCACAGGACCTTTTGAAGGATATAGTTTTTCCCAGTTAATTTTTTTCTTCAAACTGGTTTAATTCTATTTGAGTGTCAGAAAAGGTTTTTACCGGTGTGTTTAACTCAGGAGGAGGAGATGTCATTCTTATTGTGTTCCTTTATGTAGTACATGCGTTCATCAGCAATGTGCAACACTTCGCACTTGGTTTTAGCATCATCAGGAAAGGTTGAGATCCCAAAGCTAGCGGTTATATGTATGTCGAGACCCTTGTCAGCCAGAAATTTTTCATCGTTGAGTCTTTGCTTAAGTTTTTTACAGAATACAACAGCGTCTTCTTTGCTTGTCTCCGGAAGGATAACCACAAATTCATCGCCCCCGTATCTTGCTGCGGAATGACCTTCTTCAAGGGTGTCAGACAACAGTTTCCCAATCCTGCCTAAAAGGCTGCTGCCGACCAGTGGCCGTGGGTATCGTTGACTTGTTTAAAAAAATCCAAATCAAAGAAGATGATTGAGAATTTGGTGTTGTTTTTCTGTGATCGGACAAGTTCATCCTCCAGAACTTTGTGCAGATGCCGGGAATTATAAAGCTCGGAGATATCGTCGGTGATAGTCATTTTCTGGATCTGCTCATAGTTACGAGCGTTTTCAAGCGCAATGGCAGCATAGTCAGCAACAGTGGAAAGAACCTCAATGTCGTACTGGTGAAAAGGTGAAAACCCCTTTTTGTTAATTAGTTCGATCACACCGATAACCTTGTTTCGTATTCTCATTGGAATACATATTATTGATTCGGTAGAAAACTCGCTCATCTCATCAACTTTTTTAGTGAAAAGAGGTTCATTCTCAGTGCTGGGCACGATTAAGGGTCTGCCGGTTTTTGCTACCCATCCGGCAACACCTTCTCCTACTTTCAGACGAATATCCTTTATTTTTTCTGAAGCTTCTCCTACCACGATCTCAAAATAAAGTTCATTCTTTTCTTCGTCCAGCAGCAGCAGAGACCAGTTCTCCGGATTAAAAAATTCCGCGACTTTTCCAAGTATTTTTTCCAGGACTTCGTTTATGGTAAGTGATGAAGTAAGGGTTTTTCCTATCTCATTAAATATCAGGAGTTGTCTTTTTATCCTGTCGAAGTCTGATAAATTTTTGTTCGGGTCCATAAAACACCGCAGTATCTAAATAGTGAATTGTTATGTATTCAGCGGAACATATAAAATTAAACATATGCTGTTGAAAAAATCAAGAATGTTTTATTTAAAGCTGCAAATATAAAATGAAAAATTTTTTGTTGCAATACTATTATTAGATTATCTGTTTTTAAATGATATAATGATAGTGGTTTAATTATTTTTAGATAAAATATTTAAACAGGGTGATTTTGAGGTAACATCAAAAGGTCAAAAGATGGGAAAAATTATGTATGCTAGAGTTCAATTATACTAATATTCGAAATAGATCTTATTAAGTAACCATAGGTAAGGGAATAGAAAAATGATACATAAAAATCCAAAAACAGAATTTGCGGAAAAAGAATATTTACCGGACATAGATGACTCAGCTTTTATCCATCCTCTTGCAGCTGTTATTGGAAATGTAATTATCGGTAAAAAAGTGATGGTCTCCCCTTTTGCTTCTGTACGTGGAGATGAGGGCCAGCCCTTATTCGTGGGTGATGAATCAAATATTCAGGACGGTGTGGTAATCCATGCTCTTGAAACAGACCTTGAGACAGGAAAGAACCTTATAGAGGTTGACAATAAAAAATATGCTGTTTATGTGGGCAAAGGTGTTTCCCTTGCGCATCAGTCGCAGGTTCATGGACCTGCATATGTGGGGGATGGCACCTTTGTGGGGATGCAGTCGCTTATATTAAAGACAAGGATTGGGAAAAGCTGTGTAATTGAACCGAAGTGTCTTCTAATGGGTGTGGAGATTATGGATGGACGCTATGTCCCTGCCGGTTCAGTGATTAAATCACAGGAGGATGCAAACCAGCTTCCTGTAATAACAGATGAATACAGTTTGAGAACCCTAAATAGTGAGGTAGTTAAAGTTAATATCTCTCTTGCTGAAGGGTACAAGAAGGTTGAGTTATGAGTGCGGAATGAGTATTTTGGAATGCGGGATATTTCTTTAAATTCTAGAGCTTGTTGCGGGGAGCATAATTAAAAGAAGAACAGCGGCCAACTGACCCTTTGGTCAAGCGGTACTCAATTTAACCGCCAGCCTGAAAAATTTTAAAACAATCTGCAATATAGCACCTAAAAACAGAAAGGGCAGTGTCTGTATAAGACACTGCCCTTTTGTTTACTGTTTTTTAACTATAAGTTAAATCCTTACAGCGTTACCATCTTTGTCTCTTTTACCTGGAATCAGGATAGAAACAATAACCAGCGTGATGAACGCCAGCGGTATGGAAATGATACCGGGGTTGTTCAGTGCGATTGGTGCGGTAGCAGGATCAAGCCCGTATTTCTCCCACATGCTCGGAGAGCAAAGGATGATACCCAGAGCTGTGATCATACCCACCAGGATTGACATGGCAATACCCATAGCTGAAGTTTTCTTCCAGAAAAGGACCATGAAGATCGCCGGAAGGTTAGCAGATGCGGCAATCGCAAAAGCAAGACCCACCAGGAACGACACATTCATGCCCTTAAATAGAATACCCAGGATAATCGCGATGATTCCAACCACCACAGCTGAGATCTTACCCGCCTTAACCTGTCCTTCGTCTGACATCTTGATACCGGCAAAGTTGGACATAAGGTCATGAGCAACAGCGCCTGATGCCGCAACGATCAGTCCGGAAACTGTACCCAGAACGGTTGCAAAGGCGATAGCAGAAATAATGGAGAAAAGCGCTACCCCAAAGAACTTGGCCAGAAGCGGTGCTGACATGTTGGAACTCTCAAGGTCGAGCACACCGTGTGTCATGGCGCCGAGACCCATGAAAAGAGTCAGAATGTAGAAGAAACCAATTGATGCGATAGCAACGATGGTTGACTTACGGGCATCTTTCGGGCTGGGCACGGTGTAGTATCTGATGAGGATATGCGGAAGCGCTGAGGTTCCGAAGAACAGAGCGATCATCAGAGATACAAAGTTCAGTTTAGACATGAAGGTTGAGCCCTCGTCTACTTTGAACTTAAGACCCGGGCGCATAATTGTGGCGCCTGAAGTCGGGTTCTGGGTCCAGATGGTTACGGCGTTGTCACCGTCATGGATCTTGTTCTTTTTAAAACGAAGAACTTCACCCTGGGTAACAATGTCCAGAAACTTGAACGGGCTCACAGAGCCGGTTTCCTTAACTTCCTTACCGTCAACAATGATCTTACTCATTGCGCCGACCTGAAAGAATTTGCGTTTATCTTTAGTCTCACCGTTATAGAGCTTTACGCCGTCTTTCAGTACGGTTGCTGAAAGCGCTTCTTTTAATACGGATTTTCCGTCTTCAGTTTTAAGCGACCACCAGGTGTTTACGCCCGTCTTTTGACAGCTTAACCAGATTGCCGTTTTGACCCGGCGATACTGTAGGCTGAGTCACCCACACCAATTACTTTTTCAGCCTCTACAGTTGCTTCATGGGCCTTTAGGGTATGATAGTTTTCGTCCGGTTTCAGCTTGAAACCGTTTACCATCAGAGCTACGGTCAGTACTGTTGAAAATACCAGCAGGAGTCCGCCCTTAATAAACTGAACATAAGTGGTAGATGCCATACCGGCGGTTGCAACGATAAAGATAACGATGGAACCAACAATAATAACACCAACCCAGTGCGGCATACCCAGGAGAGGTTTAACCAGTGCGCCGGCACCAACCATCTGCGGGATAAGATAACAGACGGAAACGATCAGGGTACTGATAGCTGCCATGAGCTGAATTGCTTTTGAATTAAATTTGTTGTCCAGTGCGTCGGTGAAAGTATATTTTCCTGCTTTCTTTAAAGGCTCTGCCACAACAAAGAGGGCCACAACCCAACCGGCCAGATAACCGATGGAGTAAAGGAACCCGTCATAACCCATAAATGCGATCATTCCGCAGATTCCCAGGAAGGATGCTGCTGAAAGATAATCACCTGCAAATGCGATACCATTTACGCCCCCAGTGAATGTTTCCACCGGCTGCATAATAGCCTTTTGATGATGTTGTTTTTGATGCGAAGTATTTTGAGATCCCCAGTACCAGGACCACAAATATCACAAATATTACTATTGCAAATAACGAAGCTTCATAAATCATTTATTTACCCTCCCCTGCTGTAGTATTCATTCTATCCTCAGCTGCTGTGCACATTGCGTTGTAGATAACTCCCATTACAATTGCGAGAATAATCAGTCCAAAGCCGTATACGCAAGCGAGATTAAGTCCTGAAAAGACAATAACGCCCATGAGTTTCGGGCTTACTGTGTTTACTGCGACGAATCCTGCATAAACGATGCAGTAAAAAATAAATAAGTATATCCCCAGTTTTGCTTTGTAATCAGCTGCTTTGTCGTCTCCCCAGTCTGCTGCTGGTCCATGTCCTGCCATTTTTTCCTCCTTAGATTTTTATAAAATAAATAAGATTTTAATTATATGGTTGATATTTATATATTGTGATATAAATAGTTAAAGAGATAAAGTGTATAATTAATTAGTAATTGTAAGAGAAACAGGCCTTTTTGTCAAGGCAAAGTTACTTTGTTCGTTTGCTAAAAACTTAAGTAAATTCAATGAAACTTCAATTAAATAACAGGAAAAAAAGGTTGAAATGCTTCTGTCCCCCTGTTTAAACTAAGATTAAAAGCAATTAATATGCCATTGAGTAGTCAAGCCCTGCAATTCGCCTAATAGGTTGAAATATCTTTTCTTTTATTAGGTGTAGGGCCTAAGCTATGCTTCCTAAAAGCGGTCTTTAAGCTGTTTTTGTGACATATTGTCAAAAAGTGGCGGTTCAGACCATTTTTTAGCTCTTATAAAGGCAATATTTTTGACATTTTGGCAGGGCATATATACGGGTCTTAATAGTGATATCTGGTTGACTCAAAACAGAACAAAATGTAATATTTAAGTATTATGGCTGAACAAATAAATAAAGTTCCATGGAAATCCTTTTTTGCCCGCATTGTTCTTCCTACCCTGCTTACGGTGGTGCTCTTTCTGGCGGCCATCTTCTATATTATTATCCCCACCATTGAGAAAAATAGTGTTGACCGCAAGCGGGAGATGATCCGTGAGCTGACAAATTCAGCCTGGAACATACTGGCAAAATTTGAATATGACGAGCAAAAAGGAATCTTGAGCCGGGAACAGGCCCAGAAGCAGGCAATTGAGCAGATAAAGAACCTTCACTATGGCCAGCACATGAAGGACTATTTCTGGATAAATGATATGCACCCGACCATGGTGATACATCCCTACCGGACTGACCTTAATGGAAAGGACTTAACAGATTATAAAGATCCCAACGGGAAACGTGTTTTTGTGGAGTTTGTGAACATTGTAAAGAAGAACGGCTCCGGATATGTAGAATACATGTGGCAGTGGAAAGATGATGAGACCCGGATTGTTCCAAAGATATCATATGTTAAGGGGTTTACGCCCTGGGGCTGGATAATCGGTACCGGTATATATATAGAGGATGTAAAAGCTGAAATTGCCTTGATTACCCGTAACGTTATCAATATATCTCTGGCTATCCTGCTGATCATGGCCCTGCTGCTGGCTTCAATCATTATCAGTAATTACAAGACAGAAAAAAACCGGCACATTGCTGAGGTTGCACTTAAGGATTCGGAAGAAAAATACAGGACCCTGGTTGAATCCGCCAGTGAAGGTATGTTCATGGTGGTAAATAATAAATTTATTTACTCCAATATCACTATCTCAAAACTTCTTGGATATAACCAGGCAGAGTTCGGACAGCTTAATCTTAATGAAATATTTGAAAGTGATAAAAACAGTAACGGGTATCAGAGCGTTCAGGATCTGGTGGCAGGAAGGTCTGTCCCTGACAGGTTTGAGGTACAGCTTAAGACTAAATCCGGTGAAGTCAAAGAGGTTATCCTTTCCGCGTCCGAGATCTTTATCAGCGGTGAACCCGGATATATCGCTGTTGTTACAGATATTACCCAACCGTAAAAAGGCTGAAGATGAACTGGGTGAAAGCGAGGAAAAATTCAGGACCCTTGCAAACAACTTAAATGTGGGTATCTACCGTAGAACCATCGGTAAAAAATCGCGCTTTGTGGAAATCAATCCTGCCATGGTGACCCTGTTTGGGTACGATAATAAGGAGGAGTTGCTGGGCACTATGATTTCTGAGCTGTACGCGGATCCAAGAGTACAGAAGGGGCTTGTTACTAAAGCTGTTAATGGTAACTGGGAGCGTGAGATAATGGAGCTGAGAAAGAAAGACGGCACTATTTTCAGCGCTTCTATCTGGGCGGTGACCGTATATGATGAAGAGGGCAGCCCAGAATATTTTGACGGTATTATCGAAGATGTTACCGACATTCTCTCAAGAGAAAAGGAACGCGATGAGTTTCTTTATGAAATGCAGAATGCCATGTCTTTTTTTAATGCACCGGTCAGCAGTTTGACCTTATATCCGGTGATGGCATGCAGGGAAAACAGGACTGTTCAGGAAGCCGTTGTTATGCTTAACAAAAGTGAGGCAGATATCCTTTTGGTTGTTGATGAAGCAGGCAAAGAAATGGGGGGTAGTAACCGATGTTGATCTGCGGCGAAATCTTTCTACGGAAGGATTTACCATGTCATTACCTGTTACCAGGATAATGTCCTTTCCGGTAATTTCCATAGATTCTGAGTCCTATATTTTTGAAGCGGTTATTTTGATGCAGCAGAAAAGCATTACCCACCTGTTTGTAACAGACCGGAAGAAAAAGATTCTCGGGGTGATTAAAACTGAAGATATTACCTCAATCCAGAATTACGCACCTTCAGTTCTGCTGCAGGAAATAAAAAACGCGAATTCACCGGCTGCTATTGTGGAAAAGAAGGACTCCATTCCATTTCTGGTGACCACTCTTATCAACAGCGGCGCAAGTTCCGGATATGTCTCTCACCTGATAACCACCATAACAGACACACTTTTGAACAAACTGATTGAATTTGCGATTAAAGAGACCGGGGTGCCTCCGGTCAGGTTCTCTTTTCTGGTCTTTGGCAGTGAAGGCCGCGAAGAGCAGACCCTGAGTACTGACCAGGACAATGCCCTTGTTTATGAAGATGTTCCGAAAGAAATGGAAGAGGAGGTCCGCGACTACTTCTTTAATTTTAGCAAAAAAGTGTGCGGCTGGCTTAACGATGCAGGCTATGTGTATTGTGATGGTGATAATATGGCGCAGAACCCTAAATGGTGTCAGCCCCTTTCCGTGTGGAAACGTTATTTTTCAGGATGGATATCAGAGTCAAGTGCAGAGGATCTGCTGCAGGTAAAAATATTTTTTGATTTTAAATCTGCCTATGGAGATGAGAGTTTTGCTTCTGAGTTGAGGACACATGTGGCAGAGGTAACTTCCAGACACCCGAATTTTTTCCAGTACCTTGCACGGAATGTGCTTAAGCTAACCCCTCCCATTGGATTTTTCGGAAACATTGTGGTTGAATCAATTGAAACTCGCGGTAAAGCCCTGGATATAAAAAGCTCGTTAATGCCTATTGTGGATTACGCCAGAATATATGCGCTTAAATATAATGTAGATACAGCAAACACCCTGAAAAGACTTGAGCGTTTGTATGAGATGGGGGTTCTTTCCAAACAGAATTATGAAGAGATTGTTTATGCGTACAGTCATTTGATGCAGATAAGGTTCCGCATTCAGGCTGAGGCGGTAATAAATGGAAACAGGAGTCCCTGACAACTATGTGAGTCCGGGAAAGCTTACCTATATTGAACAGAGGATGCTTAAAGAAATATTCTCACAGACAAAACATTTCCAGGCTAAGCTAAGTTATGACTTTACCGGCCGGATGGATGGCGGAGCTATATAATGATTTTAGTTATTTCAGATACACATTCGTATTACGGTACGGTAAACGAACAGATACGATACGCAGAAACAGAACTCGGAGTTTCTATCTCTTCGGTTATTCATCTCGGGGATTTCGGTATCTATAAGGCCAACCTGTATAACTTCTTTATTAAACAGAAAGAAGCGTTTATCCGCCCGGTATATTTTATCGAAGGCAATCACGAGGATTTTGACGCGCTTCCCTGGCTCACCAAGAAATACAGGGATTATTTTACGCATCTGAAAAGGGGAACCGTGCATAACATCGACGGATACCGTTTCCTGTGCTTCGGCGGAGCAGAGTACATGGACTCCATGATCACACAGAGAGGTTCTGAAATCTCGGATAATGATATTGATGACTGTCTTGCGGTTTCGCCGGAAGATGTTGATATTGTCCTGACCCATGACTGTCCTACCGGAATAGGGATGCCAAATACCCCGGGTCTTGAATATTACGGAGAGACAGGGTTTAGCCGCAGCAGGGAACTTGTGGAGCATTTTAAACCGAAGCTGTGGCTTTTCGGACACCACCATAAGTGGTTTGAACATCAGGACGGACATACCGCATATTATGGTTTTGCTGCAATATGGAAAGGTTTTGGTCTGCTGGGCAATAATTTTAAGATGGATGTCCACCATCATGAGATAACGATTCCTAGAAACAGGTCACTTCTTGAACGGGTTTTTGTAAAAATGAAGATAATCAGGTAAAGAGTTGTTAAACTAAATTCTTTTACAAGTCAAAGACATGAAGCGAACATTATGAAAATAAGAAGCCCTCGCAGGTGTTATCCTGGAGGGCTTCTTAACGTATATTGTAAAACTGGTTTAGCTAACCTTATCTTTTCTTCTTAACAACTTTTTTCTTCGCTGCTTTTTTCTTTTCTTCAGCTTCTGCTTTCTTCAGGGCAACTTCCTGTTTCTTAACTTTGCCCTGCAGAGCAACTGCAGCCTTCTTGTTTGCAGCTATCCATTTTTTTATCTGTTTTGCTGATGCCATTTTAGTATTCCTCATATGATTAATAGTTAGAACACTATTCGGCACCAAAAAAAAATACTTTAATAAAAGAAACATATTTTTTTATTATTTTTTTGCCAGTTGATGTCAGGCTTACTTATAAGATGCAGTAAGAATTAAATGCAGGTGATTTTTGAGTGGTTAGTGTGTTTAAGGTATGGTACGAACTGTTGATTATAGAAGGTGATAGGGCGTCTTATGAACATGTGTAACGCTTAGGAACAGTTGTGCTTGAAGTGTGAAGCCTGAAAGACTTCGACAGGACCTAATGGTTAGGTGTTTTATCTTTTTTCTCATTTACGTTTATTAAAAGTTGTTTCAAATGCTTATGGATGTTCCCCTTTGTTTGTTTTAGTGCTGTCTGGCAAATTGTGTATACATCATGATGTTGAAAAGCATTCGATTCGAGTGACCAGATAGCGGCACTTCCAACCACTGCCGCTTCCAGGTTCTTAGAATCTCTTAAACGGATTGCTTTGATAATGTTTTTTACTGCCCAGGGGTTCTTTGTTTTAAAGTAATGGGCCCACAGTAAGTCTAAGTGCTTTGCATCTTTAACCGGTGATATTATAAGTTTTTTAGAACTTTGAGACTCAAAAAGTAAAATGGTCTTTTCGGTTATTGTAGTTACGTTACTGTTTGTATCCGTAACTTTAGATTTTAAAATATACATTCCAAGACTATCGCCCTGTTCAAACGTGATATCCAGTGAAGGGCTGAAAATAGCGCTATTTTGATCTGCTGGAATATGTTTTGATATGTTGGCATATCTGTTTTTTGCAAACAAAACCTCTTTAGAGGGTGTAATAACTTCAATATTTGTATAGGCATTCACAATCCCATATTCATTTTTCACTAAACCGCTAGCTGCAAAAGCACAATATACAGTTTCATTAAGGGCAAATTCCTGAACATGGTTGTTGGGAGATTTATGACCGTCTGGTTTATTAGAGATTAAAATATGGGCTTTTAATGGGTCGGCAGCTACTAAGTTGTTTAAGCAGATATTTACAAGTAAAACGGAGAATATAATAAGTATTTTTTTCATATTATCTCCTTTGAGTTTTATGTGTATAACTCTGGAGCTGAGACGCGCGCAGATTTATGCGCGTCGATTATCAAGCGTTAGGTTATTTTGGGGGCTAGGTCATGGGGACAATCTCAGTATAGACTTTGACCCCACGTTGAAGGATGCCAAAGACAGGAGTTTTATTGCCTGCTCCACGACCGCGTTTTCCTTTAATGCGTTTACCACCGAAGTATGATTCATCTACTTCGCTTCGCCAGTGAAAGGAGAACGCTGTTCGCAAAATTCAGCGATTCTGTTACGGATTAAATGAAAATATCTATTAATACTATTTCGATTTAATCCTGTTAAAACTGCAACTGTTTGAGCGTCAATATCTAAAGAAAAGTATCTAACTATTTCTCTAAATTTGACCTTAGAAATCTTTAAACGCTTAATATACTTATTTTTCATGTCTTGACAGGTACTTAGAGTAGTTTAAACTCCCTGTTCTAGTCAAGACCCTTATATATATATTACTTTATAGGAAAATATATATAATCATATTATGAAGCATTTTCTAAAGAGATGGTGACAAAATATGGCTTATATAGATATTGTAATTGTTTGTTCATTTACTTTCTCTTTTGTAGTGTCAGAAAATTCCTTTTTATAGTGTCGAAAAACTCTTTAGATGTTGCAATTAGTTGTTCATTTTCCGTTCTTTCTTATAGTGTAGGGAAAGTCTTTTTTATAGTGAAAAAAAACTCCTTTTTACGTGTTAAGAAACTCAGTAGTTTATATATGATTTTTTGATTAATTTTTATTAAAAAACTCACTTTCTTTAACTAAAGTATTCCTTTTTTATTCCGAAAATATCTTAAGAAATAACCATTCATCCATGGGCAGTTTTATCCTGGTATTAGCAAAAACATAAGAGGGTAAATAACCGCAAGGGAAAAAGCTGGCTGATAAGAATTATTTGAAATTATTAATCCTTAAAGGAATGATTAAAAATGGGCCAAAATAATGACTGGACTGTTTATCGGCGAAATGATGGGTTGTGGGCAAAGAAAAGAAGCGGTGCAAAGAACGCATCCAGTGTCCATGCGACACTAGAACAGGCTGAAAGCTCAGCTAGAGAAATGTTGGAAGCTAGAGGTGGCGGGAAACTATTTATTGAAGGTTTTGACGGAAAAACTCGAAGAAAAGATTCTTTTTTTCAGCTACTGACCCAAAATCTATTCAGGACAAGGGATACCAGTTCTTAACTGGCGGTAAATTTACATATGGGTTGAAAGTAGAGTCATGTTATTGCATGGCTCATTAAAACCTCTGTTTATGGGTCTGAACAACTCCCGGACAAAATAAAACTTTTCACATTTCCCAGATCAGCAGTTCTCCGCTATCTCCTTGAAAACCTTTTTTTCTTAAAATTTGCTATTCCGTCTCTTAGCCGGTTATTGTAAGGATGTTTTTAAATAGGTTGGTAACTTATTGTACAGTTCAACAGGAAAAACAATGGGTACCTGCCTGTCAATGGTTAGTTCTCCTGACGATTCTTTGTCGCCAAAATCAATCGGATCCGGTTTAGCGGTCAGAGTTGAGCCCTTAGTATCTGTAAACGGAATAAGTAGGGGGCCGTTGCCGTCAAGTACATAGGCAAGCTGTCCGTTGCTGAGAAAAACTATACTGCCGGGCGGACAGATGCCGACAACGTTTATGAAGCTGTAAAGCATCAACTGAAGGACTTTATCTTTGTTTGCATACTTGTTAAACAGATCACTCATAACCCTAGCTGGATTTTGAGCCTCTTTGTAGCAGCGTTTAGAAGTCATTGCATCGTAGATGTCAGCCAGTTTACAGATCTTGACGTATGACGGAAGATCATTAAAGGTTTTGTCGTCTGGATAACAGTTTTCTTCCCCGGGGTACAAAGCTGCATGATGGTAGGTCACAATATCCCTGGCATAAACATTGTTTAGATTATTTTTTTGTAATATCTCCGGGCCTGTTTCATACGAATGTTTTTTTACTGCGGAAAACTCTTCAGCAGTCAGCGGACCTTCTTTTTTGAGAATCTCTTCATCAATACTTATCTTTCCTATGTCGTGAATAAAAAACGCAACAGATATTTGATGATGGTTGTGCAGAATAGGAATATCTTCTTTTGAAAAATTCTCCGTATCCCGGGTCAAAAAATCAATTTTTATTTCTTCAGAATGAGATTCAAACTTGTTAAGGACAGCTGTTGCGAGAATACAGACATTCACGGAATGGTTATGCAGATAAGCATCATATGAAAGGATCTCATTAATCAGATAGGCGACAGCGTTGTCGTTTTGTGTCACATAGTTAACGATGTTAGTTACGGTACTATCCACAAGCAACGTATCAAAGGTGCCGCCAGTTTGTCTTATCTCGGAAAAAATGCTTCCAATAGCAGCCTGTGCTTTTTTATACTGGATAGACGCTTCTTTTTTTTCTTCATTAATCTGTTCTATTCTTGCTTCCAGGTCTAGACTTGTTCTGCCTTTTGTCTTTTGTTCTTGAACCTCTTTTGAGGGCGGATTAAAAATTATTTTTGTTCCTGACCGATCCCATAATCCGTTTGCATTGTCCTGGTTAAACGGAATTTCCAGGACACTGTTTTTTTTGATATTAAGCAGGATGTTAACATCTTCAACCAATACATTTTTTCCCAGCAATAAAACATCATGCTTATTAAAGATATCAATGCCGGTTTTAATCTTGCCGCCATTGGCAACAATTTCTATTAAAGAGTCTATACTTATCTTGTTTTCTCTCATAATACCCCAGCATTAAAAATATAATTATAAGTCACATAACTTCAGGTAACCTATAGCCAATTAACCAGTTATAAAGCGTCGACTTAAGCGATAATAATGTTTAATATTTTACTCTCTAAATTGTTAACATAATCATAAGTAATTTTGAATAGATTTCTTCTGAAGGCTTGTTTTAAGATTGTTGTTATTCTGAAAAGAAGCGCCTCAGTAATTTGGACGCAGGTTTTTTGTTTTAAACAGTAAAAGCAAAGCCCTGAAGTTTGGAGCTTTGCTTTTTGATATTTTTAAGCTGCGAAAACAATCTATCCGTTATTTTCCATGAAAGTCTTCATGAAATCGGTTAATGCCTGAACGCCTTCAATCGGCATGGCATTATATATTGATGCCCGGCACCCGCCTACGGACCGGTGTCCTTTGAGACCGCTCAACCCAGCTTTTCCTGCTTCTTCAATAAACTTTTTCTCAAGATCTTCGCTTGGGAGTCTCCATACGACATTCATTGTAGAACGGCTTGCCTTGTCAACAGGGTTTCTGTAGTATCCGTTGCTGTTTTCGATCGCGTCGTAAAGCATGTCTGCTTTTTCATCTCTTCTTTTTGCCACACCGTCTATTCCGCCGATAGACTTGATCCACCGCAGGGTAAGGCAGGTCATCCAGATAACAAAGGACGGCGGAGTGTTATAAAGAGAATTATTGTCAGCGTGAATATCATATCTTAAATATGCCGGCAGAGACTTGTTTGCTTTTTGGAGCAGGCTGTCTTTTATAATTACCAGCGCCATACCTGAAGGTGCCAGGTTCTTCTGAGCACCGGCATAAACCATATCAATCTTATCCCAGGGAAGTTTGCGGGACATGATTTCAGATGACATATCACAGATAAGAGGCACATCCCCGGTATCGGGAAAATCAGGAAACTGGATACCGCCGATGGTCTCGTTTGAGCAGATATGTACATAAGCTGCGTCGGGTGAAAGTTTAAGCTCGTCTCTGGCAGGCATCCTGGTATATTTTTCATCCGCACCGTCCCAGGCAACATTAACATTTCCCACAGCTTTGGCATCATTTAACGCTTTCTTTGCCCACGAGCCTGTAAGCACATAGTCCGCAGTCATGCCCTGCTGCAGAAAGGCCAGAGGGATCATGCCGAACTGCAGGGTGGCTCCGCCCTGGAGAAGCAGGACATGATAATCTTCCGGAACAGCAAGTACTTCTTTAACCAGTGAAATAGTTTCACTGTGAATAGCATCGTACTGTTTTCCACGATGACTCATTTCGATAAGCGACATTCCCGCATTTTCATAATCCACAAGTTTTTCAGCCGCTTCCTGGAGTGTTTCCAGGGGAAGCGTGGATGGACCCGCAGAGAAATTAAAGATCCGTGACATTTTTTTCTCCTTTACAACCAGTTATAAGTTTTTATGGTTAATTATTTTTATCTTTATAATTTAAATCGTATCGATTTTATTAATTTTATAGTATATGCTTTGATATTTAAAGTGTCAAGCAAACACTGGATTCATGGCGCCTGATTTGGGTCATGGCAGGAGGAAACCAGTTTTTGAAAAGTGTAATTTACACATTATATTATTTTTTGAAACCAGAAGTAAAATTTAAAAAACCAAAGCTTTCTTGTGGTACTGAATATGAATTGAGGGTTTGAACAAAAAGCAGGGTTTTCTATAGTGAAATAAATATGCTAATATATCGTTTTCTAATATAATAAAGGAACACTTATGGATTTCATGGTCTGCGCACACGGAAACCCTGAAGAAGAAAAGTTTATTCCTTATATTAAGGATTACGTAGACGGTGTTGAACTGCAGAATTACGGTCTGACTGGGTCTAAATCCATTGCAGCCTGGAATGAAAAGCTTTCTCAGCATAAAAGCATAGCCAAAAAACTTCCTGGCAGGCTGGCTGTTCACGGCCCTTTCTTTGGTATGGACTATACCTGTCAGGACCACCTGGTAAGAGAAGCAGTTAGGAAACGGCTTGATATGACCTATCAGATGGTGTGCGAGCTTAAACCCGATACCCTGGTCCTGCATGCAAGATGGTCGGAAGAGCTTGGAAGGTTCAGC
>PVMK01126537.1_pt1 | contig 16458 bp, 16 predicted proteins | sample 1853481 | NCBI WGS metagenome assembly PVMK01 (sample SAMN08533507, study PRJNA380276) | Marine sediment metagenome, whole genome shotgun sequencing project.
GCGGCGGGCAGATCGCCGGTAATCGCCAGGCGGCGGGCCAGTATGGGTAATCGTTCGTCTGCAGCCCCCGGCTTCAGCGTGGACCCTTCCGGTACGTGCGGCCAACCTCCCGACGCCGCCAGCTTGCGATACTCCTCGAGGTAGGATTGCAGGCGCCGATAGAGTTCGACGCGTGGGAAAATAGCGGTGAGATAGTCGGGTAGTGACTCAGCATCGATCGCCTCCTGAATGGCTTCTGCCGGATCTTTACCGTGGAGTTCCCGGGAGAAATTCCACTCCGGGTCGAGATCATACGGATCCACCTTGCCGAATCGCTGATGGTATCCGAGCCTGAAAAGACTGTCTGTTAATGCGATGTCGAGCGCCGCCCGCTCCTCTGGTGTCAGTTGCCTCCCGTTTTCGAGCAAGTCATTTACATGTTCGATGTCTTCCAGGTGATAATCGCTGGGATCGAGACCATCTCTTGCAGTCGCCTTGATCACTTCTATGAGGGATTCTATTTTGCCTGTGTCAGACCATGCCGGTGAGAATCCGCGGCGTTCGTAGAAATCTGCAAGCAGATTGCCGGATGCCACATCGATCCCACCGATGCTGAGCCGCCCGGACTCGCGCAACTGCTCTATTTCAATTCGCAGTGCTTCGCGCTCTTCACCATCGTCCGCCAATACGGGCAGGCAAAAGGCGAAAAACAAAACAACGATTTGCCACCGTAACACTCTGGCCATACTGATCAGCTCCCTGATACCGGGCGCATATGGATGCGCAACTGGATCTCAATCATAGCGGAAACCGTATTCGTTGGGTGGCACACGATCCTTACGAAGTTAGAATTCCGATTCCTGACAATTACAGGAAATTTGCACGACTGAGGCCACTATGAATTCTGTGCGACAACGAATTCTTGTCTGTTTGATTTCGGTTGGACTACCGGCAACGACTATGCACTTGAGCGACGATCGTGTCCTCGATGCAAAGCAGCTGTCGTTTTACTATACGCATACCCATAAAAAGCTGGACATTGTCTATTTCGAAAACGGCGAGTACGTCGATTCGGCCCGCGAGGAAATCAATCGTTACCTGGGGGATTTTCGAACCGGCGACACGACCGTCATGGCCCCCGGGGCTGCTCGATCTGATCTTTGACATCCGGGAAACTCTCGGCAGCCCGGGACCTACGAAGTTATTTCCGCCTACCGCTCGCCAGAAATGATTGCAATGATGCGCTCCCCTGAAACACTGTCGAATTCCGCCTGGTATTTGGCCCAGCTGTACAGACAAATTTGTTTTGCTCCTATTGCTCAGGGCGACTGATCGGCTTTCGGGAATATCATCAGCTCTTCAGCCGCCATGCTTGTCGCGGCCAGGCAGAGTCCGCACAACGCCGCCACGATACAAGAACAAATATTCAACATTCTTAATCTCCAGATATTCGCAATGATCGTCGCTACTTCCATTGAAATCTTTGCTCGTGAGGTCAATTCTGCGTGTTCACGCCCAGGGCCTCTTCGATGAGCTGCATGCCCTTGGTCTCGACCACGGTGTCGAAACTAATCTCCGGTTGCGCATCGGACATGTCGAGCGCCGCCAGGATCGTCTTGTACTTCTGTGTTCTGACGTGGCGGTTGAGGTCGTCCCTGCGAGCGCCATTGCTCCATCCATATGACTGCACGCGCGTCATTCACGTCTTGGTAGAGGTGGCAGCTCAAGCAGCCCCGTCTCGACGCGGGTCGGACCGATCAGCGACCGCAGCATACGAACTACTTCTTCTTTTTTGTCTCCGGAAACCCCGATTCGTAGAGTTGCGGTTATCAACGAACGTCTCCCGGATTCGGTTCGACCATGTGTTGAAATAAGTTGCAACTTACGTGCCAAGCCGGCAATGGTCTGAACTTCCCGTTCCGCAATGATTCAGGCCCACCGGCTAGTCAGATCCCGGGCCGTGCGTCCAGAATGTTGGAGCGATCCCGAAATCTTGGGAGGGCAGTCGCCGGCTTCAGGGTCTGCTCCCGGCGAGTAAGGTTGGTGTCGGTGTGTTCAAGCCCCGGCTTCTTCATAAGCGCTTCAAGTGTTGTAGGCTTCAGCTCCCTGAATCTCTGCTGGTCCGGTGCTGGCGCATACGGTAGTGCCCGGTCTACGCCAATAGGCACCGCGAGCGGCTCTGGGCCGGTGGCGATCAATAGAATGTCGATGAAGTGATTCTGTGGATCGTAGGCCGCGGACATCTATCATTTTGGAATTGGCTCCAAAATCTGAGACAGGGCGGGGCAGAATATGTGGCTCTACGCTGGCTAGGGTAGCTGGCCGGGCAATGCCCAGTTTTTTCATGCGAGCCTCGAGCGTCGTGGGCTTGAGTGCCAAGATTGCGGCGGCGCCCCTCGTCGCCGCGAACTCGCCATCGGGTGAAATCGAGTACAAATTTCTATGTGATCGCGTTCAACCTCGTCCAACGATCTGAGCGAGCCTTTGCGATTTGAGCTACGCCGAAGGTTTATTGTGCCAGGCTGCAGTATTGAATCTTCGCTCACAATTAACGCCCGCTCTATGGTGTTCTTGAGCTCGCGCACATTGCCGGGCCAGTCATACTGTTGAAGCGCCTGCATTGTTTCCGACGACACACCTTCGATCCTTTTGCCCATCTCTGCTTCGAACTCGTGTACGAACGCCCACACCAATTGCGGAATATCCTCTATTCGATCTCGCAACGGCGGTACGACAATAGGAAAAACATTCAGTCTGTAATACAGGTCTTCACGAAATTTGCCGTCTCTTACGCGGTTCTCGAGCTGACGGTTTGTAGCCGCAATGACACGCGCATCACTCTTCTGCGTCTTCGAACTCCCCAGGCGCTCGAACTCGCCAACCTCTATCACGCGCAATAACTTGGTCTGCAGTTCGCCGGACAAGTCACCGATCTCGTCCAGGAATATCGTAGAGCCATGAGCCAGCTCGAATCGGCCAATCTGACTGCTCATAGCCCCGGTATATGCGCCCTTCTCGCGACCGAACAGCTCTGCCTCAACCAATGATTCTGGGAGCGCGGCACAACTGACCGTAATCATGGCGCGCTCACGGCGCTTGCTGCTGTTATGAATTGCGCGTGCAACGAGTTCCTTGCCGGTTCCCGTTTCTCCCTGGATCAATACGGTCGAATTGGTGCCCGCGACCTGCGCAACGCCCTTCAGCGTCTCGGCCAGTGAAAGGCTGTGCCCAATGATCTCATCAAAGTTGAACCTGACCTTTATGTTCTGACGCAGATAGACGTTTTCCCGTTGCAAATGTCTTTCTGTTGCCGGGTTTTATCGGCCGTTTTACGAAGCGCTTTTTCCGCTTTGCGCCGCTCTGTAACGTCGATCAAGAAGCCTTGTAGCGTTGCCGGCACGCCATCAGTTTTCAAGACGCTGACAATGTCCAGCAAATGGACATCACGTCCGTCCGCTGCGACCATCCGATATTCGAATTCGTAATGGTCACATTCTCTTGCGGATTCCTCGCAAATTTTAATAGCGTAATCCCGGTCTCCCGGATGAATGTGCTCCATCCAGAAGTCCGCTTCGTACCATTGTTGCCGGTCATAACCAAGGACTTCTTCAGCCTGCAACCCAATAAAGGTGAATTGCCAGGTTTTTGCGTCCGCCCGCCACGGGATCACATTGGTCAGTTCAAGAAACGGGCGGAAGTGCGCTTCGGCTTGTCGAATTTCATCCTCCAGTTCATCGTGGCTGGGAACTGCACGCGCAGTGGCGATAGAAAATCTGCCCTGCGATGTGTCGATATTACGCAGACTGATAGCACAAGAAACCTCGGTCCCATCTTTACATCGCGCAGAAACTTTCAGGCCCGTCCCCATCCGCCGAATTTGGTCGTCGTCCATGAAATCGTGGCGATGGCGCTTGTGTTGTTTACCAAAACGCCGGGGAACAAGCATTTCAATGCTTTGGTCAATCATGTCTTTCGCGGAATATCCAAACAGTATCTCCGCCTGAGAATTGGCGAGGGCAATTTGGCCATCATTGGAAACGACAAGCATGGCGTCCGGCGTGAACTCGATCAAACGCTTGACGAGATCAAGATCGACAAAGTTATGTACTGCACTGGGTGAAGCCGCCATGAGTTATTGGTATTTTCAGGCTAGCGATAAGAGGCTCGCAGTATCCCCAATATATTAGGGAATGTCCAAAGACTTGTGCCTCGGTTCAAGGAAATTTGGACTGGCCTAAGTATTTCAGGGATTTAATCCAAAATATTAGACTTACGTGAATATTCAGAGATTATCTACAAAAATAGCGGATATATCAGGGTGAATCATGGGCACCATTCGACACCGCCAGGCCATTCAACGGTATGGACGGCGACGTGACCGGCGCATCGCCCAACTAAAGGACCGGCCGCGTTAGCAGATCCTGCTATCAGTATCCTGAAAGTACTGTTGGTAAGTGCGACATGACGTCATGCATCATGTCAATCGAAAACAGGCTTTCCCCCATCTTCTATTGCATCTGCCGCCGCCAGTCCTGATCCTGCAGGTTGTATTTCTCCGCGAACGCCGGGGAACAAGCATTTCAATGCTTTGGTCAATCATGTCTTTCGCGGAATATCCAAACAGTATCTCCGCCTGAGAATTGGCGAGGGCAATTTGGCCATCATTGGAAACGACAAGCATGGCGTCCGGCGTGAACTCGATCAAACGCTTGACGAGATCAAGATCGACTAAGTTATGTACTGCACTGGGTGAAGCCGCCATGAGTTATTGGTATTTTCAGGCTAGCGATAAGAGGCTCGCAGTATCCCCAATATATTAGGGAATGTCCAAAGACTTGTGCCTCGGTTCAAGGAAATTTGGACTGGCCTAAGTATTTCAGGGATTTAATCCAAAATATTAGACTTACGTGAATATTCAGAGATTATCTACAAAAATAGCGGATATATCAGGGTGAATCATGGGCACCATTCGACACCGCCAGGCCATTCAACGGTATGGACGGCGACGTGACCGGCGCATCGCCCAACTAAAGGACCGGCCGCGTTAGCAGATCCTGCTATCAGTTACCCGCAAAGTACCATTTGTAAGTGGCGCAGGACGCGATGCTCCACGTCAATCGAAAATAGACCGTCCTTCCATCTTCTATTGCATCTGCCGCCGCCAGTCCTGATCCTGAAGGTTGTATTTCTCCGCGAACTCGTCGAGCATCTGCTTCTGCGCAGGCTGCGCGCCTTCATCCCAGCGCCCGTCGATTATGAATTTCGAAAACACCGGCGGTTGGCCCGTCTCCGGCGGCGGTTGCGTCGCCGGGCCGGGAACTGCCCATGCCTCTTCTGGCGACACGGCCATGCGCTCGGTGACCTCGTCCTTGGTGATATTCCACACCATCATGTCAGCCGCCATCGATAACGGTCCGTCGTAGGTTTCGCGAATATTGTCGTACAAAGAGTAACGAGTCGCCTCTTCGTTAAGGAAGTGGTATGCCACCGCATGCCGCGGCTTGACCTCGCTCATCACCTTGCCGAAAGCCTGGCCCGAGGTGTGGAAGGCACAGCAGGCGCGCCAGGCCAGTTGTGGCGGCTGTCCGTAATACTTTACAAACAACTCGGGAGCCATAAAGGCTTCGTGGATGGCCAGATCCGCATTCTTCGCATATTCCAGGAACCATTTATTCGGGAAGGTATCGCCGCCGATAACCACTTTCATCCCGCTATATTCAACCGAGTAGCTTATGGGCCCATCGCCGGCGTGCACTGCAGGCCAGGAACGAATCGTCACGCCGTTCTCCTGATACACCACCTCGTTGACGGCCTTGTAGTCGAACTCGGTGGTCACGATGTTGCCAGGTATCGGGCTGATTTGGAATTTGCGCGTGGTGTAATCCCAGTTGGCGTGTTTCAGGAAATTGTCCATCGCGTACTTGGTGCCCAATTCCGGGGTCATGCCACTGGGACCCCAGACCCTGAGCTCGTTTGGACGACCCGCTGTCCATCCGCCGGCCCACAATCCGTCGAGGTCACCCATATGGTCGGTATGCAGATGCGTCAGAAAAACCTTGTCCAGGTATTGATATGGGATCATCAGGGCTGCGAGATTCGCCATGGACCCTGAGCCGATATCGAATATGAATTTGTCACCATTGCCTGTTTCCACCAGGTAGCAGGTTGCGGCCTGACTGCGGCGTGCCGCCGGCATGCCGGTGCCACAGGCGACCACACGGATTTCGTCGTCGGCCAGCACCTCGGTGCCGGGGTAGTAGACGTACCTGTCCGGTGCAACCTCGTTAGGACCCAGGATCTTCCCGCCGGCAGCGAATGCAGTGCTGGCAGCAGTCGTGACCAATAGTCCGGCAAGACTGAGCAAGCATAATTCGCGAATACTTGTAGGTATCATTTTTCTTTCCTCTTTAAACCATTCGATTAACGCAACCTTAGCGGCCCTGCGTCATCATGTCGTAGGCATCTTTTCCGGACGGGAAGAAGAATCGGAAGCCGAGCTCGAACGTCCACTCGCGATCGCCGGCACTACTTGAGGGGTCGATGCCAACGCCCGGCTTGAAGTAAATTGCACCGCCGTTCCTGAAGATGCCCTCGCTGGGCGTAAATGCCTTGCCGAACTCGGGACCGAACCAGAAGGAAAAATGGCTGTGTTCCCAGTCGTATACGGGCTGGAACTCGGTCAGGATGTAGAGCTTGTGCTTCTTGTTGATCGGCAACTGCAGGAACCATCGACCGATGTAGCGGCCAACGTCATCGCGGCCCGTGTCTGAGTACAAGTCAACTTCGGCGATATTCATCATCGCGAAGAATGCGCCCGGAGCGGGCCACTTCTTGATATCCCACACGAACGTTACAATCGGCCCGCCCGAGACCGTCTCACTTCCGAGAGTCGGGTCGTTAGCCGTAGGGAGGGTCATCTGGATTCCGGGGATGATCGCTCCGCCCCATAAAGTGGCGTCAATATTCCAAAACGCCCGGAGGATGGTGTCGCCCATGCCGACTTCCACGCCATCGCCTTCAGCCGGGAGTCCGTTTGGCAAGTATCCGTACCCCGGCACCGAGCCGGTACAATCCATGTCTGGCAGACCGGCACAGGCCGCCGTATCGGTAATGTCAACTTTGCGGCCGAGTGATGTCTCGTAGGTCAATGCGAAGTTTTTCGTAATCGCCCACATGCCGAAAATCGTCAGGTCATCCGCTACCAGGCCATTCTTCAGTTCGGTATAGCGGTAGTACGGCATGAATTTGCTGGTGAAATTGCGGGGATCGTTACCAGTATCCACCCCACCCCCCTTTTCCTGGGCGAGTACCTCCACCCCCGCGTCCTGGGCGATTGCCGGCAGCGCCAGCATGAGCGCGCAGATGGCCCCAACGACAGTCAGTAATCGTCTGCTCGTGCTGGCCATCATTTCCTCTCGAAAACGTATCAATCTTTTCATCTTCAGGCTCCTTGTTAGGGGCGTTCCGGCATTATGCGAACCACGCGACCCTAGGCAATGCAAGGTGCATGCCAGAGTGCGCCGGCAGGGCTATGGCGCGGCTTGACGCCAGTTAGAAAGGCAAACAGCGCCTGGACTTAGTTGGGCCTGAGACCGTGAAGGGCCCTGACATCCACCAATTCTTGGGGCTTGTCCAAAATAATGGAGCAGAAGCGTGCCGTGGTTTGGGATCACGTCTTCGGGACGCACTGTGCCCTGACCTAAACACTGTTGCACTGGTGGCGTGGCATGGATGTTGCGTCGCCAATGTGATGCGCTGACTGCGACAAGAAGGGAGCAATCATGTTCGGTATGAGGATCCGCAAATCAATACTCCTGACCGTGACCGCGACGATTGCGGTGGGCGCGTTTGCTACCAGCGCATCTGCTCAGGAGGTCGACGCAAAAGCATTGCTTGAGCAGATGAGCACAGAAATTGCGGGGCTTGATAATTTCATCGTGCACGGCGATGCGTATGTGGACGCGCGACTCGACGCGGGGCAAATCATAGAGCACTCATCGCAAGTGACTTTGCGACTTCGGAGAGAACCCGGGTCGATTCGCATAACAAATCGAAATGCCGAAAACACCACGGAGATCTTCTTCGACGACGGATCGTTAAGCATCTACAGCACAAACGATAACTTTTATGCGCAGACGGATATTCCGCAGGGCGTGGAGTCTATGCTGGATTTCGCTGTCAACGAAGTGGGCATCGAGGCGCCATTACTGGACTTTGTGTCAGCAAATATTGCCGACGACTTCCTGCAAGATGCCGATGAAGTGCGTTACCTGGAATCAAGCCTGATTCGGGATGAGTTGTACCACCATGTTGGAATTCGATCCCAGGATGTGGATGTGCAGATCTGGATTGCCTCGGAGGGCCGGCCGTTGCCGGGAAAACTCGTCATAAGCTCGAAATGGGAGGGCGGATCGCCGAGATTTGTTGCGTTCTTCAAATGGGACACCGATCCGGCATTCGAGCCTGATTTATTTACGTTTGACCCGCCAGACGGAGCAGTCCGTATCGAATTCCTGTCTGATCTGCAGCAGTAAGGAGCCTCACATGCAACGACGCGAGCTAGTGAAATTTCTTCTGACCCTGACTACCGCGGGCGCAATTGGCGGCCTGTCAATTGCGGCGCTTGCAAAGCCGGGCAGACCGGCGAGTCCCACCAGCGTGGCTGGCGTTCACCGGCGTACGAGGCGACGCAGGCGCCGTCGCGTGCACCGCAACATGAGGTTGACCTCGTTGCCCTACGGTTGCTCGGTGACCAGGATAAGAGGCGGAGTGACCTACTACTACTGTAGTGGCATTTGGTACCGGCCAGTGTACCAGGGGACCACGGTCACATACATCGTCGAGGATATTGATTCAGGCGCGAATACAAACGTCGAGTTCGAAGAATACGAATAGCGGTCATTAACACCAGTCACCAAGGAAAAGTCGCATGCGACTCGTTGCTATTTCCTTCATCTTGTTTGTTGCGGGCCTCGGCTGGCTGGCTTCTGAGACCGTCCAGGCCGCGGATAGGCCGCAAGATGCGGATGCACAGGATTGGCGTGGTACCGGACAACAGGTGCGACGGGAACAGCTGACGTGGCGTATCGAGTTCGCCAACGATGCCTTTTTCGACTCCGACAACCAGTTCACCAATGGATTCACGATTCAGAAGCACTCGACGGTCGCTACCGACTTGAACGATCTTCAGGAGGTCCGCGCTTTTGGCAAGCGTCTGGCTCGCCGCCTACTGCCGCAGGCCAGCGATCTTTTCTATCGCAATGCATTCATCATCGGTCAGAATTTTGCAACGCCGAATGATCTCGAGAATCCCTGACATCATCCTTGACGACACGCCTTACCTCGGCATTCTCGCTGCCGAAAGTTCTTGGATAGCATTCAATGACACCAGATTTACGGGCTTTGCAGCCACAATAGGTATTGTCGGAAAATATTCGTTCGCCGGAGAAGTGCAACAAGGGGGCCATACCCTTATCGACGCGACAGAACCACAGGGCTGGGAACACCAACTCGACAATGAGCTTGTCATAAATTTTCAATACATGAAGAAGCGCAAGTTGTGGAACAGACCGTCCTTCGACGTTGCGTTTAACTTCGATCTGTCAGTCGGTAATTTCTCAACTGGTATCAACGCGGGCATCGAGATGCGATTCGGACGCAAGCCCGGCGGATTCTCTTATGTATCCGATCCCACTGGCAGAGGCATGGCGTATGACGCAACGTTGGCAAGACCAGACGGCCAAACCGAGCTGTACGGAACTCTGGCGATACGGGCCTGGGCGTGGGCAGTCTTCATGCCGCTCGAAGGAAACACGTTCGTGAACGGAAACGAATGGACCGACAACAACACCATTGAGCCGGAAAACCTGATTGGACAAGCCATTGTCGGCCTTCACTACGTCAGGCCCAAGTGGGGAGTGCACGCTACCTGGAACTTCGCCACCGACAATGTCGATGAGGGCTCACTGGCTCCGGGCGTAGAGGTCGAAGACAATTTTGGCACAATAATGTTCGAGTGGCGGTTTGGTGGGTGAAGCTTTACTTGTGCTCAACGGCATGAAAGCTGACCGGCCCGAAATCAGACAGGCCGTCAACCGAAATGATATTGCCGCCGGATTGTCCGTGTATGCGGTAAAAGAAATCGGGGACAGTTTTCTTATTTGGCTACCGCCACCCAGACAGTATGCAAACAAGTAAACTGTCACCGGCTATCCAATTGACATGGCATTATCTGGATGAAATTTTTCGCGGAATTAAAGCGACGAAACGTTTATCGCGTGGCAGTAGCTTACCTGGTTGCCGCATGGCTTCTGCTTGATATTACCAGCACTTCTGCCCCGATTATTGGCTTGCCTGAGTGGGTTCCCCGACTGACATTGTTCTTCCTGGTTATCGGCCTTGTACCGACGCTGATCGCAGCCTGGGCCCTGGAACTGACACCCGAGGGCATAAAGCTCGACAAGGATGTCGACCGAATTCGGTCAGTTACTGTCCAAACCGGACGCAAACTGAATTACTTCATTATCGGCATGTTGGCACTCATTATCGTCGGCCTGGTTGTTGAGCGTATGTTTATTGCCGATATTGGCGAACCGCCAGCAGTCACCGTCATCGATGCCGGGCCGGACAAAACCATTGCCGTTTTGCCGTTTGTCGATCTCAGCCAGAACCGGAGCCAGGAATGGTTTGCCGATGGACTCGCAGAAGAAATACTGAACGCGCTGGCCCGCACCCCGGATCTCATGGTGTCGTCGCGAACGTCGGCATTCACCTACAAAGACACGGATAAAGATGTATCGACGATCGCTCGGGAGCTTGGCGTGGCGCACGTCCTGGAAGGATCGATTCGTGGCACGGGCGAGCGTATCCGGGTGACCGCCCAGCTGATCCGGGCGGCGGACGACTTCCATCTCTGGTCGCAGACCTATGATCGTGACGTCGAAGAAGTCATCGGGATCCAGGAAGACGTTGCACTCAGGATAGCGACTGCCCTCGAGACAACCATGGATCCGGAGGCCCTGGAAGACATGATGCGCGTGGGTACCCGTTCGGTCAGGGCGTACCAGGCTTACATCCGCGGCCTATCGCTAAGGGCCAGATCGTTCAGGACCAGTAACAGGCAGTTCTACCTGCAAGCTTACGAGCAATTTGAAGAGGCGCGACGCATCGATCCCAGGTTTGCGATGGCGCATCGTGAGGCGGCGGCCTATTGGAAAGTACAGTTGAATCCCACTCTCGCATCGGCCGGTACATCCGATCTCACTCCTCAGGAGTTGCTGGACAATTTCCTGGAGCGCATCGATCTCGCCATTGATGCAGCGACGGACACGATTGACAATAGCGGCAGCAGAGCGGAGAAAGCCACGGTTCAAATGCGCCTGCGAACCGCAATCAGACGTTTTCGGGTGTATCTCGAAGCCAGGCCAAACGATTATCGGGTCTGGCACCAACTGTTAATTGTTGCGCAGCGCGCCAACGACCGGGAATCTGCCAACGCGGCGTTGGCAGCGCTAAAAACAGGCGGCGAACTCGACCGATTCGCGGCCACCACGTACATTAGCAGTGCGTATCGCTTCGGGGCGGCTTCCGTTGCCGCCGATTACGGCCTGGCAACGCTCGAACGCTGGCCGAACGACGCTGGATTATCGTATCAGACGCACCGTAGTCTGCTTTGGGCGATGCGCATCGACGAAGCTGCAGACCTGCTTGCACGAATCAAGCGGATGAATTCAGGCAGCGAGCTTATTCAGGCCAGGCAGGCCTGCGCAGAGGGCCGCCGTGATGACGTATTGGAAATGCTCAAAGAACTCCAGTCGGCAGACAACAATAACATTGCCGACGAATGGCTGATTCTGATGATGCTCGGCGAAAAACAGGCAGCCACCGAACTCCTTCATTTCATTGATTCGAACGGAGTCCCTTATCAGCTTGCCTCCTGGCTGATTTACCACACGTTTGACCCTGCTCCGTTTCCCTCTCTGATGCAAATGCTGGAACGAGAGAACGTCGCGCGACCGCCCGCAGCCGAGATACCGTTCGCATGCCCGGCGGAGTGACCGCTAGTTAATCGGCCACCCTCTCCGCCACTCGGTCGACGAAAACCGTTCTATCGTTAAGCGGCTGGACCGGGCGATTGTTGCCCTGGAAGATCGATGTATACGTTGCGATCTGATCGGCCGAGAGTGTTATCGGCTGCAGAGCCACAAACCAACTTACGCCTTCACTGCAGGGCGGGGTCGTGAGCGACCCGCGGTACCTATAGGTTTCGTGACCCACTGGTAACAGATCATCGACGTTGACCGTCACAAGTTGATGTTGCACCTCTTCGCCAACCGCGGAAGGCAGATTGGCCCACACCGGCTCAAATGCGGAATTGTGATCGCCTTGTTCGATCAATACGCCGAGCACGGCCAACCCGCCCTCGGCGCTCTGATGCACAAGGTGCATTTCCATCGGGAAGTGCCGCCGCTCGATCGTGTGTTCACTCGGCGCATGAAAATGATACTGCTTGAGCTCGTAAGCTTTTTCGCCGAGATGCAGATTGCTGCCCTCATCGTAGTTGACCTGAATGGTGTGACCATTGTCGATCACATCAACAACGTGCTCTTGTCGGATGATTCTCAAGCTGCCGGCTTTGTAGTCCTTGCTCATTTGTATGGGCTCGCCAGTCGTGGCCCCAGCGATATCGATTGGCGACTGCTCGCGTCCGGACGAACAGGTGGCGTAGTCAGGACTCAGCGCGGGCCAACTCGCTGGCCCATCGTCCTCACCGTAACCCCAATGAACCGGACCACCTCCGTGCTCGGTCGCTGGAGAATGGACTGCGGAGTCCGGCGTTTCGGAGGCTAGTATTGTCTCCGGTCCCTCAGACGACTGCGGACTGCAAGCTGGCAAAAAGACCAGGGATATCAGCAACAGAACGAATTCAATTCGTACGGATTTTTTAACATCCGCCGAATTAAAAAGAACAGCTGCTGCCATCCTGTTGCTGCCGGTTTCAACTCGTTCGTGTTTCATCGTAATCCCACCTCGTGAGAATAAGTGTATCGACCTGATTCGTCAGGCACCGATTTTCTATTTGCAACTTCCGTACCAGATCGCATCCAAAAGGGATTGGCTGCAACGTCAGCGATGATGGGCCGAGAACACCGCGGACCCTGGGAAATCCTCCAAAATTTGGTGTCCGCCCCAGTATTTCGGAGATCGACATGGCGACTAGAAAAGGTACTTCGCTGCGATTTGCAGCTGCAGGGCATCCGCGCTACTACCATCTTTGTTTGTTCGCTCTCCCCATAGCATTTCCGCTCCGATGTCCACACGAGGAATCGGCGAGTACAGCAGATTGCCAGTTACGCGCTTAGTTTGGTGATATGCGTCATCCTGCTGAAAACCAAAGTTGTCGACATCGGTGAAGCCTGCCACTAGTGTCGAGCGCATTTTCTCGGACCACCAGTGCTGGTACGCCAGGTACCCACCGAATGCCGTAAGCGTATGCAGCTCGCCCGTCGCAGGATCGAATACCGCATCCTGGCCACCCACCGAACCGAGATCGTTAATATAGCGACCAATTCCGTCGCCGTAGTTCAGCTGGTACATAAACTCGTCCCTCTCACCCCATATTGGTACGTTTATGTGTCCGCTGATGGAGAGTCCCCAGCCATCTTCCCTCACATCTGTGCCGGGATTGATATCGGATTCCGCACGAATTTGCCGCAACAGCAACGCCGCTTTTACGTGTAATCGATTCCACCGGGTAAATCTAATGGCTGCAACGACATCAGGTACTACGGTCAAACCTGTCCCACCCGTGACATCCGGATTCGGGTCTTCTACTGCAATCGCAAGCTCCAGGTTCTCGCCAAAAGAGGGGAAGAATCGCAGCTGTGGCTGCCGTACATTGACGCGGCCATTCAATCCTTCAAAGTCTATATCCTCGGGGGTTGCCTTGATATCGACCATGGTAGACCACGTCTGGCCGGCCAGTACCTTGCCCAATTGTCCATAAGCGTGGCGCAATCGATAGGTGTCACCTTCGCCCGCAAAATCACCTTCAATGAAGGCCCGTAGTGGCCCTAGACCGCTGTTTCGACGCACGTCCACGTTTAGGCGCGACTGACGAGTCGTCAGGTTTGCCTGATTCTCCAGGTCATTCGGGTCAGCGGGGACTGGAATGGAGCCCGGCGTAAAACGATCAGGATCGCCCACCGGGTCGAATGACTGGACGATACTCATCTTGACGTAGCCACCGAGTTTCATCGACGCGTTCGTGCCAGGAATCTGCAGATATCCTGGCAGCTCATCCGACACGACCTCGATTGGTATCTCCGGATCTCGCATCTTTTCCGCAGCTTCCCTTTGCTGCGGCAGCGTTTCTTCGCTCAGGCTGGAGTCGGCAAGGCTTACCTCGTCTACGACTGACTCAGTTGCGGCGACCTGCACCGGTTGTTCTGATGGGCTCATGGTAGCGCCGTTACGTGCCGACACGAGTTGCCTCAACTGGTTTTCCATAGTCTGCAGTCGATCGCTCTGCTCACGGATCTGTTGGTCCTGGCGTTCCAGTTGCTTGGTTTGAATCGTCATCAACTCCCGTTGCTGAGCGAAACTCTGCTGCAGCGATCGCACGGCGGCCGATGCCGCCGTGTCGCCAGCCATCGTTGTTTCCGCAGTGCTACTCAGTTCGCTGGCAGCGGCTCGCCCCACCATGATGTTTATCAGAATGAACAGCGCCAATCCGCTCGGCGTGGATTTGACAAGATATTGTTTTTTCATCGGCCTACCCATCTCAATTACCCTGGTCTGTTACAAAACAGGATTTGCAATATCTATGCCAAGGACAAATGGGCCGGGGATTCGCCTACATTTTGTGACAACTCTTCCGACCGGGATCAGGCTATCCTGGCCACACCGGGCGATTTTTTTTGGCACATATGTTGCGTTACGTATTGATAATTCGATGCTCATTGCACCGAGAGACGGAACGTTCGATAACATCGGAATACGTCTGTTTTGGAAGGGCGCCCTCTATTGATAATTCTTTACCAGCTCCTTCAGCCACGTAAAATAGATGTTCAGCCTATAACCCTGTCACGAACGCGTTTCAAGCAGCAACATTTGCCATGCGGAGAGTGATTGGTACCGGAGCTCATAGCTTGGTACACGCCAGCCGATTCGTTGTTTGATCTTGCCGCAACGCACGGCGATAATCGGATGAGATGTGCCAAAATAATCAGTCACCCAAGGGATGGTCGACATGAATGCAACACGATTGCTTATGGTGCTCTGCGCCTGTGCCGCCAGCGTGGCACACGCCGGCCCGTATCCTGCCCAGTCAGGAATCTCGGCTTCTGCGGATGACGCCAGAGTCGCCGGCAACAATCCTGCAGCGATGACGCTTTTGGATTCACGCCAATATCGTGGCGGCGTGTTTACCTTTGTCAGCGATAGCACGTTCGAGGGACAGGTCGGCGACAACGGACCCATGTTCGTTTCTGAAAGCGACAGTGTGACGGTTATTCCGTCGTTCAGTTTCGTAACCCCATTTAAGGACGACTGGCGATTCGGTTTCACGGTACTTGGTATGGGATTCTCGGAAGACTACGGCGCGGATTGGGCGGCCCGCTACCTCATTCAGGAATATACGCTGATCACCGTCACCGCCTTCCCCAGTATTGCCAAAAAAGTCACGGACAAGCTCTCGCTGGCTGGCAGCTTGATGCTGTCCTACACCAGTTTCGAACAACAAAAGGCGGTGTTGAATCTCCCGCCAGGTTCGCCCGACGGCCAGATGCTTCTCGATGTGGATGGGACGACTGTGGGTTTTTCAGCATCGATGTTGTATGAGTTCAATGACCGGACGCGATTCGGCGCTGTTTATCGGAGCGAGCTCAACCCTGACCTGGATGGTAGCCTGGATTTCTCCGGGCTGACCCCGGCAACGGAGGATCTCCTGCAGGCGGCGGGAGTGCTTGACGCTGCACCGACCGCCACCAGTCGAACGCCACAAAGTTTCAACGCCGGCATCTATCACGAATTTGACAACACGAGCGCGATTACCGTGGATCTGGTCTGGGTAGACTTCAGCGAGTTTACGCTCACGGAGATATACCTGGACGGCAATCAACTGGTACCAACCGATCCGACATATGAGGATTTTTTCGCCTTGTCGATCGGCTATAGCATGCCGCTGTCCGACCGGACGCGCATCGGATTCGGCGCGTTTTACACTGAAGAGATGATAAAAGACGAGCATCGGACCATGCTGTTGCGTCTCGATGACGCATGGTCTGTTGGAGTGGGAATCGAATGGCAGTGGACCGATACCCGAGTGTTGAACGTGAACCTCAATTACCTGCAATTTGGCGACGCGCCAACGACTTCGCCGGACATCCCGGGCTTCGGCGCGGTCTCGGGCGAATACACTGACCGGGGAACCATTTACCTGGAAGCCGCGTTGTCCTGGGGATCGTCCGGTCTATAAAG
>PVMK01124091.1_pt1 | contig 16457 bp, 11 predicted proteins | sample 1853481 | NCBI WGS metagenome assembly PVMK01 (sample SAMN08533507, study PRJNA380276) | Marine sediment metagenome, whole genome shotgun sequencing project.
GTTTCACCGTTTTCTGAAATCGCTGGCAGTCGATCACCGGTATCCAAGTCATACCAACCGGTGTAGAGTTCATAGCTTCCAGGTGACACTCCCTCTAACGAGAGCTGGACGGTGTCTCCAATCCATTCGCCTTTTTCCCACCAAGTGGTCGGATAGGTCCAACCTCGCGGGATCACGTCAGCCTGGGCGGCAATTTCCCGCGTCTGCGAATCGATGAGGTGCACGAAGTTGGTGTACGAGGTGTCCATACGCCGTAGAGCTTGCCAATAAAAGGTCAACACGAGGGAATCCGTGCCAGGCTCACTGGCGGCCAAGTCGTATCCAGGCAGGAAGATAGCTTCGTTCCAGGTGATATTCATGGGAATGGTCGAGCTGGGTTCGGCAAAAACACGGGGAAATGCTACGAGTGAAAAGATGCCTAGCGGGGCGCTTTCGCTGACAAGGGCGTCGTTTGCCTCATCGATCAAAGAAACCTTGATGGTGTAATCACCATGATCAAGGTAGCGATCGACCTCAAAGGAATAGTCGCTCCTGACCATTTCATCGGCCGACCAGTTAGAGGTTGGCCAGCCTGGTGCCGGAGACTGGCAGCTTGATTGCGCCACTTCACCATCGCCACCGACTAGGTTGATACATACCTGGTAGTCTTGATCGATAGCGGATCCACTGCCCCACAGGATGGACACAGTTACTGTATCTCCAAGGGCACCCACGATCGGGCTGACCGAGCCGCTAATAATGCCAATTCCCGGCTCTTTATTTGCCCCGTTCGTCAGCACCTGGTCTAGGGAAAAATCTCGCCCTAGTTGCGGATCGGTGGTGTAGACAACAAGATCTTCATCTTCGTGTATCGGTTCCTGAATGAGCCATTTCTTCCAGGCCACCTCTTCTTCTGAGGAAAGAAATCTCTTGTGCAGAATCAAGTAACGTACATTAGCCTCCGCCAGCGGCCGCAACTGCTCGGTGACATTGATGAACTTTGGGTCGGGGGTTGTCACCTTGAACGGACGCAGGCTGGCTAATAGTGGCAGCTGGTCGATGAAGGCGAAAGTGTCGCTGGTCGGCCGGGAAACATGCCCTTCTACGATGGGTTTACCGTGGGTGAGTTGATAATACATGTAGGCCTTATCGGCCATGGAGCGAGGTTTCATGGGGATGTCCAGGATGCCGAACTGGCCTGGTTCCTGAGCAAGATCCTGGTACCAGGCTGGGGTTTCTAGGGGCAAGGTAGGGTAACGCACGATGTATTCCGCTAGAATGAGCCCGATCATTATAGCGATGGTGGCATAAGCCCATTTTTTGGAATGAAGGCGGCGTTGCAGGCTGGCGATGCCTAACCCGGCCAAAACAGCGACTGGTATGCTCAAGAGAACATTGAGTCGATCGGGCTTGCGGATTATCTGGATTAGGAACCAATCTTCGACCAGTTTATACGGCAGAGGCACCGGCAACGCATATCCATTGACCGTCAGTTGAGGTCCCAGCGCCAGTATCATGTAAAAGAGCCCGACCAGCAGCCAGAAACGAGCCTGGCGCCAGTTGATTACCGTCCCATAGAAGGCCAGAAGTAAGACTGTATATCCAATAAAGGGCACAAAGACTTTATTGACCCCGAAATTATCATATAGCCTGAGGGCGGATTGGCCCCACAGTGGATGGTAGCGACTCGGCAATATGTAGGCCAGCAGATCGGTCTGGCCCAACTCTTCGTCCATAAACAGCGCGTCAGGATCATCACGCGTTAATTGGCCTCGGGCAACCGGCAAAAGGAAGGGTGCCATGCTGGCCATGGCCAGCAGACCAACCAGCAGCAGTAGACCTAATGTGCGTGGGGTGCGGTTGGTCCGGTCGATGAGGAGATGATAAAGTACAAACAGGCCGATGATAAAGCCACCTATCACCAGCAGCTGCCAACGAGTCAGGCCAATCAGGGCGATGAAGAAGCCGGAGAATAGGGCATCACGAACACGATGATACTCAAAGAAGCGGTTCAGATACAGCAAGGTCAGGGGAATCCAGGCGATCAGGATCAAGTTGGGGTGATCGTGATGGGAGAGAGTGTAGGGCCAGAAGGCGGCGACCATACCGGCGACGAAGGAGGCCAGAAATGAATCGGTGATCTCGCGGGCGAGTAAGTAAGTGGCGAAACCGTTGAGAGTAAAGACAGCCATGAAGATAAGGGCATAGGCGGTTGGCCCGCCTACCAGGAATTGCAATGGCAACCAGGCTGCGATTTCGAGCCAGGCAATGTTGTGAAAAAGCAACGACGCGCCATCAGGAAAAAAAAGTAGATGAGTATCGTACGGGCTTGCCCCATCAGCAAGGGCTTGTTTTACCCAATCAAAGGTCCAGAGATGAGCCCATGCGTCACCAGTGCTGGCCGGAATGTGGGTGCCTAGGCGGCCGGCGATGGGCCAAGTCATGACTACCGTGAGGGCAACGTAACTCAAAAGAGCTATTATCGTGCCACTCCGGGGTCGCCACTGGATAGTAGATCTTGCCGTCGACACCATTGTATTCTACCGTCATTTTCTCTTTACTGTCGCCCGCAGGCAATCAAAGTCCCATTCTACCAGTTAATAGCAAAGATTATGATAACTGTCTCAAAGAATAGTTAGAATCACAAATCCCCACCCCCATGCCCCTAGCTATTAACGAAAATCTTATAATTTGTTGGTAAGCTTACCGCGTTTGGTTCCCGTATTTATATAATTTGATGCCATTGAATTAATGGCGATCCTGCGGTGTACCCGCAGATGAATCGCCAACTGAAGATTGGAAATTGAAAGCAAAAATCGAAAAATTGTTCAGACGAAACGGAAAAAACAAAGCAACCAGCCAGGTGCTCTCTCCAGGCACGGTGGCGCCGGACTTTTCTTTATTGGCCTCGAACGGGGAGACCGTATCCCTGAACGAGTTCAAGGGCCAGCCAGTAGTGTTGGTCTTTTACCCGGAAGACACAACCTCTGTTTGCAGTAGCCAGCTTGCCCTTTATAACGAAGCCTTGCACATGTTTGATGAGCATGAGGCCAAACTCCTGGGCATCTCAGTGGACGATGTTGCCTCCCATCAGGACTTTGCCGAATCCTTAAAGCTAAGATTCCCGCTTCTGGCCGATGACAACCCAACCGGGGATGTCTCCACCCGATATGGTGTCTTTAACCAGCAGGATGGTAAAAGCGATCGGACCCTCTTTGTGGTTAATCCTGAGGGGATCATCCATTGGAGCCACGTTTCCCCTCGTGGCGTCAACCCTGGCGCTCAAGGCATTCTGGAGGCTCTGGATTCCCTTAGGGAGGGTTCGCTGCAGAGGAACGGAAGTCATTGAGAACCTGTTGTTGAACGTTCAAGAAACGAGCACTTCTTGATCGTTAATCCATCAAAGCAAGCCCGGTCCAATCATCTTTTCGGTAAAGCCTGGCTATTCTTAGAATCTGCCCTATTTGCCTTTCCGCGTTAAAATTCCTGCGAGGTACTTGTGTCTGGCGAAACAACTACTAGCAAAGCTCGATTAATCGTCCCCGTGAGCGAGCGGGACTATGCTCAAGGTCCGGCCGACGCCCAGGTCAGCCTGGTTGAATACGGCGACTACCAATGTCCTCACTGCCGGCTGGTCTATTACAACATTAAGGAGCTCCAAGAGCACCTGGGCGACCGGATGCGCTACGTCTACCGTCACCTACCCATCTCTTCCATGCACCCTGAGGCACAACTGGCGGCCGAAGCGGCTGAAGCGGCCGGGGCCCAGGGCAAGTTTTGGGAAATGCACGATCAGCTCTACGGTCATCCCGAGCTCGATAAGTCCCACATCATGGCCTACGCCGAGGAGATCGGTCTGGACATGAAGCGTTTCAGGGAAGAACTGGAGAACCGGGTCTATGCAAGTAAGGTGCAGGAGGATTTCGACAGCGGCATCCGCAGCGGGGTCAACGGCACACCCACCTTCTTTTTAAATGGCGAGCGTTACGACGGCGCCTGGGACACCGAATCTTTGTTAGAGCTGGTGGAAAAACCGCTGGGCTTGCGCGTGCAATTGCTGACCCAGAGCTTCGCCCGTCAGGCGGCTTCCGGCGGCATTGTTTTGCTCATTTGCACCCTCATCGCCCTTGTCTGGCGCAATTCTGGTTTTGGCGAGAGCTACGTCAACTTTTGGAATACAGAGTTGACCATTAACCTGGGTCCCTGGGAGCTGTCGGAAAGCCTCTTACACTGGATTAACGACGGCCTGATGGTCATTTTCTTCTTCGTCGTCGGGCTAGAAATTAAGCGCGAGCTGACCACAGGCGAATTAGCCTCACCCAGCAAGGCAGCCCTGCCCCTTGCCGGGGCTATCGGCGGCATGATAATGCCGGCGGCCATCTATCTGTTTTTCAACACCGGCGGCCCGGCCCAGCAAGGCTGGGGCATTCCCATGGCCACAGACATCGCCTTCACCCTGGGCATCTTGACTATGTTCGGCTCGCGCATCCCCCTACCCCTGAAGGTCTTCTTCATGGCCATGGCCATCGCCGACGACCTGGGGGCTATCCTGGTCATCGCCATCTTTTACTCCTCGGACATCTCCTTCCTGGCCCTGGGGATCGCCGCTGTCTTTCTGATCGCCCTGGTCGTCCTCAATAGGGCCCGGGTCTACTCGCCGTTACCCTACGCGGTGTTAGGCCTTGGACTGTGGTTAGCTTTCCTGGAATCAGGCGTGCATCCGACCATCGCCGGTGTATTGTTGGCTATGACTATCCCCAGCCGCAGCCCAGCTAATTTGCGAGCCTCGCTGGCCCAGGTCATCTCCTTGTTGCAGAGCTTTGAATTGCCGGTGAAATGGCGCGACCAGGTGGATAGCCGCAGGCAAGCGGCCGTCAGCACCATGGAAGAAATCACTGAACGCATGCAATCACCCGCCCAGCGTCTGGAAGAGAGCCTGACCCCTTGGACCACCTATCTCATCCTACCCCTCTTCGCCCTGGCCAACGCCGGGGTGGCCATCAATCCAGACAGCGTAGGCACGTTGACCAGCCGCTTGAGTTTAGGCATCATCCTCGGCTTGGTGGTGGGCAAACCCCTGGGAATCGGCTTGATCAGCTATGGGGCGGCCCGCTTGGGATTGGCCACCCTGCCCGGCGGGATAGAGTGGCGCCAGTTTCTTAGCGCCGGTTTTCTAGCCGGCATTGGCTTCACCATGTCTCTGTTCATCACCAATGCGGCCTTCAGCGACCCGCAGATCCAGGAAGCGGCCAAGCTGGCTATCCTGGTGGCCTCCATTCTGGCCGCGGCTATCGGCTCGGCTCTGCTCACCCTGACCAGCCCCAGCGCTGAAGCCCATTCGGAAATGTTACCGGCTGCGGCCAGCACCGACTAAACAAGTGTTTCCAACGCCTATGGACCTGTTTTTAAAAAGGGCGGCTGGTCCTTGTTCCCCGTCGCTTCAATAACGAGGATTTCTGTTCGACTATAATTTGTGCCGCTATTTCAAAAGCAAGTTAACCGGGAACTCTGATGTCGTTCCCAGTTGAGGCTGAAACTATCAGCCGGTTAACCAAGTAAATGATGGAAATTCCCGCCTACTTCCTGAAGAATGCCCGCCGCCAGTTTGGGCAAAAAGGCCCTGCCTGGGTCCGGAAACTGCCTGCGATACTGGCCCATTGCCAGGATAAGTGGGGGTTACGAGATATCACACCGGTCGACGAGTTGTCAATTAACCTTGTATGCTTGGCCACCTCCGAGAGATACGGCCAAGTTATTCTCAAAATCCCGGGTCCAACGAGTGAAAGGTTTAGCGAGATGCGCGCCCTGCAACACTATGACGGCCGGCATACCTGTGCCTTGCTCGAAGCCGATTTTAATATGGCGGCGATGCTCTTGCAGCGGCTCGTTCCCGGTCACGATCTCTGGTCTGTTTCCGATAGGCAAAAACAACTGGAGATTGGCGGCCGATTAGCGGCTGTCTTACCAATTAGCTCGATAACACGCGGGGATTCCTCATTACACAGCTTGGATGGCCAGGGCCTTTATAACAACCAGTCGAGACTATAACCCCAGCGCCGAGATGAGCGCCTTGATGAAAGCGGCGCTGAATTTAATCGGGGAAACCGATCCCGATAGCTGGCCAGACCTATTGCTTCATGGCGATCTGCACCATAGCAATATCCTGGCTTCTGGCCATGGGGATTGGAAAGTCATCGATCCCCAAGGGGTCATCGGGGCCCGGTTTTTAGAGCCAGCGCGATTTATCGAGAATCATTTGCTTCGCTTTAACGTCTCCTCCTTCGAGGACAACTCCTTCGAGGACAACTCCTTCGAGGACAACTCCCTCGAGGACAACTCCCTCGACGAAAATCTACTCGATGTGGCTGTAACCCATTTTGCGGTTCAGTTGGGGGAGGCCAAACATCTGATTGCTGCCGGCGTGTTTGTGCTGCACCTGTTGAGCACCTGTTGGGGATTGGGGGAGGGCTATCCGGCATCAGTGATCGAACGAATGATCGTGGAATGTCGATCCTTTTCTAACTACGTGAAACAGGTTTAATCAAAATCGATAAGCAACTTTGGCTCAGCAAGGATCAAACCATCAAGGGAACGGAGGCGGTTATCAATGACTATCCAATCCCCCTCACGAATAACAAATACATACCCCCAGATAGACCAGGATAATCGCGATGGCATTTATTTCAATGAATAATATTTTTCGCTCGATTCGGGCCAGATTGGCCATTAAAGCCATCGTCGTAAGAAGCAGACCTAGCAACCCCACCAGGGCAAAGCCGGGATCGATATCCCCTAAAAACCGGCCTTCAGTATAAAAGAAATCGGCTACGCCCACACCAAGCATGTTAAATACGATGGAGCCAAATAAGTTACCCACGGCGAGATCGAAGGCGCCTATACGCACGGCCGCCAGCGCCGCCAGAAGCTCTGGCAAAGAAGTCACGACGCTGAGCAGGGCGATGCCCACAAAGCTGTCGCCCAGGCCGGTGATGACAGCGATTTCGCCGCTGGCCCGCACCAGTTGAGGGACGACGAGCACCAGGAGCAAGGCCGCAATCAGGAATCCGATCAGCCCCCTCCTTAAGGTTGGGAAATCGTCGCCAACGATAACGCTTTTCGGTTTGGCCCCGCCGGACACCCGGCTGTTCTCCTGTTGGACCAGCCAGACGCCGCCAAAATATAGGGCGATAAGCACGAGGCTGTCGACGCCAACCCAACCAATTATTATTTCGACGTCGGCCATGATAAAAATGACCGACAGCAACATCATCATCATGCCCAAGACGGCCGTCAGGGTGTGGGTGATGGCCATGCGCCTCAGCAAAGGGACACGGTAATTGACCAGGTCCACCAGGGCCAAGAGCAGAATGTTGACCATGTTACTGCCATAAAAATTACCGGCCGCCAGATCGGGTGACCCGGCCCGAAAGGCGCTGATCGCGGTAATAACCTCCGGCAGTGAGGTGGCGGCGGCCAGGAAAATCGTGCCCATCAGCAGGCCACCGAGGTTGGTGCGCACGGCGATAACATCACCATATTTAGCCAGCCGATCAGCAACCACCACCACAATGGCGGCGCTGATAAGAAAAACAAGCCAGGGGGACAGCGGTAGAAAAGGCATTTTATCTATACCAGGGGTAGGCTCTTGTTATTCCGCTTCGTCTTCGTACGGTTCCGGCAGACCCCAGACCTTGCTCACGGGGACAGCCCAGATGAGGCCAGTTTGGGGTCGAGTGAGATCGCCCAGAACCGTTTCTGTGGCAGCCACGGCCTTTTCGGCCAATTCCAGAGAATCAATGACGGCGAAGAGGGTATGGTGGCCGATTCGGCCGCCGCCAAAAACCTGGCTGAAACCGGCGTACATGGGCTGGGCCGTATGGCGTGGCAGCACCCGGTTTAGACCGGTGCTTTCGAAGATAGTGATCCTTTTATCCCGCGTCTCGCCAGGCAGCCAATACCTCATTCAGCCGTTCACTGTCGTCCAGGACCATGATTAGTAAGTGGTCCATATTATAACCCCCTTCACGGCACCATCATTCAAACCTTATTGATTGCTCTATTGTACCTGAAGAATGGTGATTTATTCCGAGTGAGTGACAATCCCTCTTCTCGCCTGCAAGCCAAAAAATAGCCCGATGATGTCAGGCTAGGTTAATAATAGCTTATGAAGCACCCCAAAGGAGACCTGATTCGAACCGCTCTGTCCATTAAGTTTGATGTTCGGATCGCTCGCGAGCTTTCCCAAATAGCCAAATGGCCGATTCAGCTCGTAGCCGACGATCCTACCATCCGGATCGGCTATAATCCGATTGATTAATATCTGCAAAAGCTTGTGTTTGGGTTTGTCATCAAGCCTATCGAAGAGCTTTAACATCTGGGTCATCACTCGTCCAACTTGTCGGTTCGCTCCTGATGGAGATGGACCACGCATGGAAGATTGGCCGGCGTTTTTTCAGCCAGGCATCGATGAAGGCCTTGCTCGAACCCGAGCCATTAGCTGAGACGCTTACCAAACTTTCCCTTTGATCACGTGCCATGCAAAAATTTTGGAGAAATAGTATCATTGATGATGACTTTCGCTTCCCTTGCCAAGCGGTCGCTTCCAGAAACTGAATTGATGAGTGGCAATCTCCTCAACCAGGAAACGTGGAGGGATTATACGGGTAAATTTCGTTTTGCTTCCACTCGATTGCCTGCAATCTGATGGAGACCAAAATAATTGGTCAGCATAGCTTCGGGCATTAAGTCAGGGAACTTCGCATGTTTAACCAATTCCGATCCGGAAAATAGAAATGATCTGCCTGAACTGCAAGCATGAGAATCCAAACGAGGCCAAGTTTTGTAGCAACTGTGGTACCTCACTGGTCATCGAATGCCCCAATTGCAGGCAGCAAAATCCGCCCGGGTCGCGTTTCTGCAACAACTGCGGGCACAAACTGGGCGACGCCGGGCAGCCAACAACCGATAGTGGAGAGCCTATTTCCAAATCAGACCTCCAATCACTGATCCCCGAAGGTTTCGCCGCCAAACTCCAATCCGCGCGCGCCAGCCAGGCAATGGTCGGTGAGCGGCGCATCGTCACCATGCTCTTCTGCGATGTCACGGGCTCTACCGCCGCCGCCCAAAAGCTTGACCCCGAGGAATGGGCCGAAGTCATGAACCAGGTCTTCGAGCACATGATCGTTCCTGTGTCTAAATATGAAGGTACGGTTGCCCGCCTCATGGGCGACGCAATCCTAGCCTTCTTCGGCGCGCCGGTCGCGCACGAGGATGACCCGCAGCGCGCCATACTGGCCGGCCTTGATATTGCGGCCGCCATACAATCCTTCAAAGAAAATGTCGCCCGCCATTGGGAGCTTGATATTGATGTGCGGGTAGGCATCAACACGGGTTTGGTGATGGTCGGCCAGGTAGGAACTGATTTGCAGATGGAATATACGGCCATGGGCGACGCGATTAACGTGGCCGCGCGCATGGAGCAAACGGCCAAACCGGGCACCGTGCAGATCAGCCAGGAAACGTACGAACACGTCGCGCCGCTTTTCGATTTTGAAGATCTTGGGCAGGTAGCGATAAAAGGCAAAGAGGATCCGATCCACACTTACCGCCCACTGCGCCGCAAACACAAGCCCGGACGCCTGCGCGGCATCGAAGGTCTGGTCTCCCCAATGATTGGACGGTCGGCCGAACTGGAGACCCTGGTCAACGCCTTAAAAAAGCTTGAAACCGGAGCCAGTGGCATCGTTTGCCTGATCGGTGAAGCCGGCCTTGGCAAATCCCGTCTGATTCGCGAAGCTGCGGCAACGGTTGGCGGGCAGAATATCAACGAACAGTCGCCCGTAGCCTGGCATGAAACTGCCGCACTCTCTTATGAATCGGCGCGACCTTATGCCTTGTTCCAAAGATTGTTACGCCATCTGTGGGGTATCGCGCCCAGCGATCAGGCTCACGTTATCCGCGAGAAAATAGCCAGGGACCGGACCGAAGATGCGGGCGAACAAGAAATCTTCCAGATTCTGCTTGGGGCTGAAGTCGGGCAGGGAGCAGCCGGCCGCGAAGGGGAAACTTACAAAAGGGATCTGTACCGAGCATTTGAGAACCTGGCCGTAGAAGAGAGCGCCAAAAAGCCGGTCGTGCTCGTCTTCGATGACCTGCATTGGGCCGATCCCGCCTCCGTAGCACTGGTGATCCACTTGATGAAAATGACGGATCGTTTGCCCATGCTGCTGCTCTGTTCCATGCGCCCGGACCGGGATGCGCCCGGCTGGCAGGTAAAACAAGCGGCCGAAAATAGTTACCCGCATCGTTTTGACGAAGTAACCCTGAATGCGCTGACGGTCGACGACACGAACACGCTAGTCGACAATTTACTTGACGTCTGCGATATGCCGCCGGAACCGCGGCAGCGAATTCTCGAAAAAACAGACGGCAACCCTTTCTTTGTAGAGGAGGTCGTTCGCACGCTCATCGATCGCGAGCTAATCGTGCGAGAAACGAACGGTAATGAGACACGCTGGAAGGCGGTGCAAGAGATCGATGCTGCTGATATTCCCGGTAACTTGCAGAGCCTGTTGATCGCCCGCATCGACCGTCTGGATAAAGCGGCCCGGCGCACTTTGCAGCTAGCCTCGGTTATCGGCCGTTCCTTCTATTTTCGAGTACTCGAGGCCATCCAAGGTTCTACACTCCCGGCCGTGATCGATTTGGACAGCGAGCTGATCACCTTGCAGCGCAAGGAACTCATTCGCCAGGCCGCCTACCTACCGGAACCGGAGTACATATTCCGCCACGCGCTCGCGCAAGAGGCTGCCTACAGCACTATCCTGCTCCGGCAGAGGCAACTGTTTCATCGCCTTACGGGCAACGCCATCGAAGAAATATTCGCCGAGCGGCTGGACGAATTTTACGCCATCCTGGCCTATCACTTTTCTCGGGCAGAGGATCCGCGTGTTATTCGCTACACCACGCTGGCCGGAGACGCTGCCTACCGCTTGTTCGCCATCCCGGAAGCACTCAGCCACTACACGCTGGCCATCGAGGCTTTGCGATCCCATTCACATGATCTGGGCCGGGAGGGAGATGATGGCTCGTTGCCAGAAGGCCTGACTCACCTCTACGAGCGTCGTGGTCGATGTCTGGAACTGCAGTCTGAGTATAAGGACGCACAGGAAAATTTCTCTGAAATGGAAGCGGTGGCGCGCGAACAAGGCGATCGGCCCATGTTGCTGGCTGCGCTCCAGGCGCGGGCCCCCAGCTACGCTATTCCTAGCCCGGCGAGAGACCCCGAAAAGGGACAGGCGCTAGCTGAGGAAGCACAAGAGCTAGCAGAGGCGATGAATGATCAGGAAGCCAAGGCGAAAACGCTCTGGATCTTCATGCTGCTAAAAATGTACGCCGGTTCTATGCCCGAGGGAATCCCCTTTGGCGAACAATCTGTGACGCTGGCGCGGCGGCTCGGCATACAGGGGCAACTGGCGCTTTCTTTGCAAGATCTGGCGCGATGCTATATGTCTGTTGGTCGCCTGGAGAAGGCGTATGCTGTCTTGAGTGAAGCGCGCCCACTTTGGAAAGCAGTAAACAACCTTCCCATGCTGGCCGAGAACCGTGCTATCATCGCGCAAATCCGCGTCATGACGGCTGATTTTGATGAAGTATTAGAAGCTTCGGATGAATCACTCCATATCGCTACCGCAATTGAAAATGCCTGGGGCCGGGTGAGCGCGCGCTCCTTTATTGGACTGGCATACATTGCACAAGGCGAAATCGGCCGGGCCCAGGATGTCATTCAAGGTCTCATAACAGACGGGGAAAAGGCGAAGCATCCGGCACGCGTCCTCGGTTGGTTTTACCTGGCTTGGTTGTATTCCCAATTAGGCGCGCACGAGAGGGCCTCCCAGAGCGCTGACCGTGGGATCGAATCTTCTGCAGAACTCCCGCCCTTTCGTCCGCTTAGCCTGGCGATGGCGGCCAAGCAGTTGATTCAAGGCGAAGATCTTGAGACGGCAGGCGAGATGCTGGCTGAAGCCGGACAATCTGGCTCACGGAAGACGCTTTTGATAATCGATCTGGTGGTGGACCTGGTCACGGCCGAATACCATCTCGCCCGGCATGACTACGGGCAAGCTCAGGATTATCTCGATATCTTGTTGCACAAACTGCGCGATTCCGGTGTTCGTTACTTCTTGCCTGAGGCATTGCGTCTGCAATCACGCCTGCTAAATGAGATGGGACGGGCGGATGAGGCACGGGCGAGTTTAGAAGAGGCGCGCGAAACGGCCGAGACGTTCGGAGGTCGTATCATGCTGTGGCAAATTCTGGCGGAGTTGGGCGAAATGGAAGCCGCTGAGAATATCGTGGAATTAATAGCGGGAACTATTTCCGATACCGAATTGCGCCAGAGCTACCTGGCTTATGCCGACCTTAAAATCGAAGGACATACGAGCACTGATTGAACTGTCGGGCTAACAAGCCGCCCGGAGGGATTGAGAATCTTTCCTGTTCGCCCTTGGGTAGTCCATTCGATTATTCAGAATATCTTAGTTATTTTGAGTGTTCCAAATGGGTGCCGGCCGATGAGGCTCGGCATTTTTGTTGCCAGAAGCAGGCTCTTACGAACGGGACGAGTCAGATCTGGGCAGATAATCGGGGCGAGACCCGCAAGGGTCGTGTCATCCCAGGGATTAGACATACCGGTAGTAGGAGAAACATGTTAACCGAATTCAGTCAATTGAACTTGCGCCCTGAGTTGCTGCAAGCAGTAAACGAACTTGGCTATGAAAAGCCAACCCCCAATCCAGGCAGCCAATACCTCATTAAGCCGTTCACTGTCGTCCAGGACCATGACTAGTAAGTGGTCCATACTTTAACCCCCTTCATGGCACCATCGTTCAACATGTCGCGCTCTATTATGCCTGAAGAAATGGTGCGAACCTGGAGAAACTGGTCCAGGCTATGCAATTGGAAATTGAGTAAAAAATGGAACCAGAAAAGGTGGTCTTGTGCTGGAAACCAACCGGATCGCCGCCAACTAATCGTCAAAACGCCGGTTCATTACTATGTTTCGTAACGTTTAACAGACGGCAATCAATTAAAATATCCTTATCTGCCAGCCTATTGCTCATTGGATAGCGAAAAATGGCAAAAAAGCACGTAAACCTAAACCGGGAAATTTTACGCCAATAGACCGTTCGGGAATTTGCCTGGATTTGTGAGCTAGAATGGTATTCCTAACAGAGTTTCACTCTTGCATGGCTCTGTGACAGCTGCCAGTAACGCTTTCCGTAACGATATGCGGACGGTCGTCTGTTAAAGTAACCGGGAATCAAACCGGATCTGGTGAAGGAGATAAGCATTTTGGATCGAGCTGTCGTTTGGCAAGTCCGATGGAGGAGAACAGAGACATCATGACGACCCAGGACAGGTCAGTTACGGCCAGGATAATCGTGCTGGGGTTTGTCGGGTTGAACGCCGTACTATTACTGGCCGCGATCGCGATTGGCATTGGCTCACTGTCATCCACACTCGTAGACGAGTACCTGTTTGCCTTTTCTTGGATCTTAACATCCATCGTCTACAGCGGGTTGGCGGTGCTGATCATCTTTCGCCAACCCCGGCATACGGTCGGCTGGCTTTTTGTTGTTATTGGTTTCTTAAATGCCCTGACTTTCTTTGGCATTGTGTTGGGTGACTATCTAGAGTCATCTATTATTGAGCTCCCTTTGCGTTCTGAGCAGGCACAGATCGTGTTTAAAATTATTGGTGAGCTAATCTGGATATTGGGTCTTTTTCTTCCGCTCACTCTCATGGTGCAATTCTTTCCAGATGGGCGATTACCGTCCCGGCGTTGGTGGCCAATTACCTTGGCAACCATCATTGGCATGTTAGGCGTGGCCATAGAATTCGCCGTAGAGGAAGCGGGATATGCAGGCTCTTTCGCCTGGCTGGCTGACTTTTCTTTTTTCCTGGTGATTGCCATATTTGGTTCGCTGGCGGCCGTGTTGGTCCGCTTCATTAGATCGCGAGATACGGAACGATTACAGATGAAGTGGTTGGTCTACACGGCCGTCGTCGGCGTCATCTTGATGTTTCTGTTCGTTCTTGTTCTCGGCGACGATCACCAATTCTGGGTTTCTATACGACTTTTTTGCCAAGCCTGTTAGCAATTAGCGTAGGCATCGCCATTTTACGGTACCACCTCTATGACATCGACATCATCATCCGCCGCACCCTGGTTTATGGTGTGGTCACACTGGCCTGATCGCCGTTTATTTCGGTAGTGTGGTGCTCTTGCAACAGCTCTTTGCCGGAATCACTGAGCAGCGATCGCCATTGGCCATTGTCATTTCGACCCTGTTAATTGCCGCCCTTTTTAATCCCCTGCGCCGTCGAGTCCAGGAGTTAATCGACCGTCGCTTTTTCCGCAAAAAATACCAAGCTGAACAGGTCCTGAGCCAATTCGCGACTGCCGCCCGGGACGAGGTCGACCTGGACACACTCACGGGCGAGCTCTTGGAAGTTATCCGAGAGACGATACAACCTGAAAGCGTTAGCCTCTTGCTGATCTCCGACGACCGTAAATGATCATCAGTTATCTAGTTTTATCGGTACAAACGATAGAAATTCGATTCAAACCTTGGGCTGGAGACAGCTTTATAAGTAAAAACGACAATTAAGATCTGTATTTGAATTGTTCAAGTCCGCAGAGGTTTTTATGAAGCGATTTTATACCTGGCTATTTGCTGGGTTTATCTCGTTACTTGGAATAGTTCAGGCCATTTATGATATAGGAGATACCGCTGCTGCATTGGCCGACTACATGGCCTTTTTTGTTTTTATTCTGGTTGTTGCCTCGTTCTCAATCATGGGGGCTTTAATAGTTATCCGCCAGGATGGTAATAAGGTGGGTTGGCTGATGATGGTGGTTGCTATTGCTTTCGCTGATCCATTTCGGTTTCTTTTGTCCTTTTTTCCAACACCACCTATCAACTTGACCGTCGGTCTTTGGTTGCTGTTGTGGGTCCAAAATTGGTTTTGGTTACTAGTTATTGTCGCTATATTCCAAATTGTGCTTTATTTCCCTGATGGCAGCCTTCCCTCTGCTCGCTGGAAGTGGATCAACAGGGTTGCGCTAGGCACGCTATTTTTAGCAGCTTTGGCGCCGGTGTTAAAAGAACAGATAGGGCCCATAACCAATGTCTGGGTTGTGGACAATCCCACCGGTTTTTTGCCCACAAGCGTTGTTAATGCCGGTTCATTATCATGGGCGATAGGTTTGTTAATCCTGGGTGGCGGCAGCCTGGCCTCCATATTTTTTCGCTTCAGGCGAGGCAGCTATGTTGAACGCGAACAGATCAAGTGGCTGTTATTTGCCGGTGTCGTTTTCATCCTGGCTGTAGGCATCTTCTTCTTTACCTCACCTTATGATGCGACATATAACCCCGGTGTTATCGCCTGGCAGGAGGTCTTACTTGGGATTTCTGCGATGGCACTTCCTCTTGCGATCGCTAACGCTATCCTTCGTTATCGATTGTATGACATTGACATCATTATCCGCCGCACCCTGGTTTATAGCGTGGTCACACTGGCTCTGATCGCCGTTTATTTCGGTAGTGTGGTGCTCTTGCAACAGCTCTTTGCCGGGATCACTGAGCAGCGATCGCCATTGGCCATTGTCATTTCGACCCTGTTTATCGCCGCTCTTTTTAATCCCCTGCGCCGTCGAGTCCAGGAGTCAATCGACCGTCGATTTTTCCGTCGCAAATATGACGCCGCCCAAATCTTGGCCCAATTTACCCAAACCGCCCGGGATGAAGTGGATTTGGAGAAACTGGTCCAGGTCATGCAAATGACGGTCAAAGAAACCATGCAGCCGGAAACGGTATCGATCTGGCTATTGGATCCCGAAGCGAAAAGACAGCCCAATAACGCTTCGTAACAGTTAGGCGCCGGTTGGTTTGCTCAGCTAGATCACTGTGACATTCTCGGCACGCCCCTGCCCGAATCTCTCGGTTTATATAATGCCAAGCGAAGGCCTCATCAGGCTTTGTTTTATGGGAGCAAGTGCCCTGGATCCAGGAAATAGTCAGACCCAGGTATCAAGAACAAAATCTTGGGCAAACGGATTGACAAACCGCACACCCTCCAGCGTTGCACCAACATTGAAGTCCTCACTGAAGATTATGGGTATTTGGTTGAGGCGCGCTGTAGCCCAGATTTGGGCATCATAGTAAGACATCTGATAATCACGAACGCCACGCGAAGCCTCCAAAACAATTAGTGGTGTCAGATCAAAGACCGGCCATACGCGGGTGAATAAGTTTACTTGTTCCAGCGCTTCGGCCGGGCTTAAAGGGGGCGACAGTTTTCTGGTACTAACGCTGAAAAATTCAGCCAGATTTTGCACGCTCAATCGGCCGAGACCCATCAACTCAAGCCGATCAAGCACTTCCATCGCGCGTGATTGACGCATGGGTTCGTTC
>PVMK01114602.1_pt1 | contig 16456 bp, 16 predicted proteins | sample 1853481 | NCBI WGS metagenome assembly PVMK01 (sample SAMN08533507, study PRJNA380276) | Marine sediment metagenome, whole genome shotgun sequencing project.
ATCCATGTCGGTAATCATTTTTCGCTGGGCAGGGGTTACAAAAATCTTTTTCATTTTTTCGCGCACGGCTTTATATTTTTGCTCCTTGATCAGATCGTTCAACTGATCACCGAGCCCCTTGGCCGCATAGCCCAGATGAATTTCCAATATCTGGCCGACATTCATACGCGAAGGGACCCCCAGCGGGTTGAGCACCATATCCACCGGCTGACCGTTTTCGAAATAAGGTAAATCTTCCATGGGCAAAATCCGGGATACAACCCCCTTGTTTCCGTGGCGACCCGCCATTTTATCTCCCACAGACAGTTTGCGTTTCATGGCCACATAAACTTTAACCATTTTGATGACACCGGGCGGCAGATCATCACCCTTTTCGTAGCGACTGACCTGCTGTTCAAACGCCAGCCGACAGATCTCGCGCTGATCCCGGTAGCGCTCAAGCAGTTCATGGACTTGCTGGCTGATTTTGGGGTCTTTCAAAACCAGGCCTTCCAGCTGGGCCAGCGGGATAATTGCCAGGTTTTCCGAATCGATTTTAGCCCCGTTTTCGATGAAAACCTTCTTTCCTTTTTTCAAGGCTGCCATAGCCTTTTTGCCGATCAGCAGATCCTCCAGCTGTGTACGAACCACTTCTTCAATCACTGCCAGCTCATCATCGCGATCTTTTTCAAGATAAACAATTTCTTCGTCTTCGATCAGGCGCATGCGGTCATCTTTATCAATTCCCCGCCGTGAAAATACTTTCGCATCGACAACAATCCCCTGAACCCCGGGCGGCACCCGTAAAGAGGTGTCTTTAACATCGCCGGCTTTTTCTCCGAAGATGGCACGCAGCAGTTTCTCTTCGGGAGAGAGCTGGGTTTCGCCTTTTGGGGTAATTTTACCAACCAGTACGTCGGCCTGCTGCACTTCGGCGCCAAGACGAATGATTCCGCTGTCGTCCAAATTTTTTAAGGCTTCTTCACCCACATTGGGAATATCGCGGGTAATTTCTTCTTTTCCCAGCTTGGTATCTCTGGCGACAACTTCAAATTCTTCTATATGTACCGAAGTGTAAACACCGTCGCGCACCAGTCTTTCGCTTACCAGAATGGAATCCTCGAAGTTATACCCGCCCCAAGGCATAAAAGCCACCGTGACATTCTTCCCCAGAGCCAGTTCACCCTGATCCGTTGCCGGACCATCAGCAATGACTTCGCCGGCCTTTACAAAATCGCCTTTGCGAACAATTGGGCGATGGTTAAAACAGGTGTTTTGATTGGAACGAATGAATTTGGAAAGATTATAAATAGTGACATCTTTTTCAGACGGCGTGTTTGCCGGATGATGCTTTAAGACAATCCGTGCAGCATCCACACCGACCACTTCCGCATCCCGCGAGGCAACCACAGCAACTCCCGAATCTCTTGCCACCACTCCCTTCGATACCGGTCCCCACCAGAGGTGCGCTGTTAATAAGCAGCGGTACTGCCTGGCGTTGCATGTTGGAACCCATCAACGCCCGGTTGGCATCATCGTTTTCCAAAAACGGGATCAGAGAGGCCGAAACGCTAACCAGCTGATTCGGCGAAATATCCATGAGGTCGATGTGGTTTTTTTCGACCATCATAAATTCTCCCGGCAACTCGTGAGGTCACCAACGGATTGACATACGCGCCTTTTTTATCAATGGGGGCGTTGGCCTGGGCGATGGGGTGATCCTTTTCTTCAAATGCATCGAGAAATTTGACTTCAGTAGTGACTTTGGCCTTATCCACCACCCGGTAAGGGGTTTCAATAAAGCCATAGGGGTTTACACGTGCATAGGTGCTCAACGAAACAATCAGACCGATATTGGGCCCCTCCGGGGTTTCGATGGGGCAAATGCGCCCGTAATGAGAAGGGTGGACATCCCGGACCTCAAAGCCTGCCCGTTCCCGTGTAAGGCCACCGGGCCCCAATGCACTGAGCCGCCGCTTATGGGTCGTCTCGGAAAGCGGGTTGGTCTGATCCATAAACTGAGACAGCTGACTGGTGCCGAAAAATTCTTTTACGACTGCAGATACGGGCTTGGGATTCACCAGATCGTGAGGCATAAGCGCATCGACCTCCTGAAGGCTCATGCGCTCTTTAATTGCTCGCTCCATTCGGACCAGCCCGATGCGGTATTGATTTTCGAGCAGCTCGCCCACCGCGCGAACCCGGCGGTTGCCCAGGTGGTCAATATCATCCACGACACCCTGGGCATCCCGAAGCTGAATCAATGCTTTGGTCGTAAGTAAGATATCTTCTTTTCGTAAAATATTTAAATTACTCTGACTGCTGATACCCAGGCGTTGATTTATTTTGAGCCGCCCCACACCGGAAAGATCGTAATAGGTGGATCTAAAAAACAAATTATCAAGAAAATCCTGAGCGACTTCCGGCGTAGCCGGATTTCCAGGCCTGAGCCGGCGATATATCTCAATCAGGGCTTCTTCTTTGGTTTCAACCTTATCCAGCAAAAGCGTCTTGCGGATTGAATCGCTGTTGGAGGCCACATCGACATACAGCAGATCAAATTCATTTATGCCGGCATCGCTGAGTTTGGTCAATACTTCCTCATCGATGATTTCAGCAACTTTCACAACGGGTTCGTCATTATTGGGGATCCACGATGGTATTGGCGAAAGCGCGGTCGATAATCTCTTCTACATTAATCGCGATTAATTTGGCATTAATGGATTGAAGGCGTTTAATGGCCTTTATGGTAAACACCCGGCCTTTTTTTACGATGACATCTCCGCTTTTGGGGTCACGCACCTCTTTGCTGGCCCGTTTGCCTTTAAGAAACGCCTCATTGAATTCCTTAAAATAACGCTTGCCCTTTACGATTATTTTTTCCGTCTCATAAAAATAGCTCAGCAGATCTTCGGTTGGGTAGCCCAAACGCTTTAAACAACAAGGTGACCGGAAACTTGCGGCGGCGGTCAATGCGAATATGGACAATATCCTTAGGATCAACTTCCATATCAATCCAGGAGCCGCGCACCGGTATAATTCGTGAGCTGTAAATAATTTTTCCGCTTGAGTGGGTTTTCCCCTTGTCATGGTCAAAAAATACACCGGAAGACCGGTGGAGCTGACTGACCACGACCCGCTCGGTCCCATTAATAATAAAGGTCCCTTTTCCCGTCATTAAGGGTATCGTACCAAAATATATTTCCTGCTCCTTAATGTCGCGGATGTTCGAAACCCCGGTTTCAACGTCAATTTCATAGACCACCAGTCTGACCGTAATCCGAACCGGTATCTCATAGGTCATTCCGCGGTGGACGCATTCCTCAATGCTGTGCTTTATCTCCCCGAATCGGTAAGACACGAATTCAAGGGATGCACTGCCGGTAAAATCTTTGATAGGAAAAACAGATTTAAAAACGGTCTGCAATCCCGATATCCTCACGCTTTTCAGGAGGTATATCCTTTTGCAAAAACCGTTGAAAGGATTCTCGTTGCATCCCGATGAGATCCGGGATGTCCCACGATCTGTTTTATCTTACCAAAATTTTTCCGAAACCGTTTTGGGTGCCAACGCGCTTTTTGACATGCCATCTCCATTGTTTTTTGGGGTTATGAGTCGCTGGTGATGAGTTTTCGGAAAGAAACAAGAGCTTGCCAGCACAGGGCAAGGGGGCGATCATCGACCCCGATGAATCCCCCCGTTACCCATTCCTTTTTCAGTGAATTTACTTGATCTCCACCTGAGCGCCAGCTTCTTCAAGTTGGGATTTAATCTTTTCAGCTTCTTCTTTGGCCACTCCTTCTTTGACCGGCTTGGGCACTTCGTCAACCAAAGCCTTGGCATCTTTCAGCCCCAGGCCGGTAATGGCCCGCACTTCTTTAATGACCTGGATTTTCCTATCCCCGAATGCCAAGACAATGACATCAAACTCCGTCTGTTCCTCAGCCGGTGCTCCGCCAGCTCCTTCAGCAGATCCGGCTGCCATCATGGCGACCGGTGCCGCTGCAGACACGCCAAATTTTTCTTCCATTTCTTTAACAAGCTCGCTGAGCTCAAGAACTGACATATTCGCTACAAATTCAATTACATCTTCTTTGGTAATACTTTCTTTCGCCATTTTCTTCCTCCAGTTTCATTAACAACATCATCCATAGATGGTTTTTAAAATCGTTACTAAATTAAGCTGCTTCTTTTTGGTCTTTTAGGGCCTGCAAGACATTCAGCAACCTTCTGGGAATTTCTGCCAACGTCCGCACAAATCCGGTTGGTACACTGTTCAGAGTATAGACAAAGGTGCCTAACAGAACTTCTCGCGACGGCAGGGACCGAAAGGGCTTTAATCGTGTTTGCGTCAAGAATTTTGCCGTCCATGACTCCGACTTTGATTTCAAACACCTTGTTTTCTTTGGCAAATTCGGTTAAAATTTTTGCCGGGGACGACCGGGATCGCCATAACTCATGGCTACAGCGCTGGGGTCCTTTAAATGTGTCTTTGATCAGCGCCACATCGGTTTCTTGCGAGGCTCGGATCAGAAGCGAATTTTTTGCAACCTGAAATTCGACCTCTTCTTGCCTGAGTTTTCGCCGCAGATCATTTATGGAAGTGACATCAAGACCTTTATAATCCGTCACGATGACCACCGCAGCCTTCGAAAATCGTTCGCTTAAATTCTGAGCAATTCTTTTTTTCTCTTCTATCTTCATGGGTAACCTAACACCTCCTTTCCAAATCGATCTGACAAAACCGGAGGGGTTGAAATTGCCGATTTCCAATTGACGATATGGGGCTTCTGCTGCGCACAGGGCTAGGCAGAAACGCAAATCACACAACTGTCTCGGCAGGCCGGCACAGCCGATTAAACGCAACCACAGTTACAATTCTGTGTTTGCGAGCCTACGGTCTTTGACAGATGACATTTTTGTCATTCGTTATTAGCGGCAGATTATTTGAGCAAATCTTTTACGAGTGCTGCATCGATCTTAAGGGCGGGTCCCATGGTTGTCGAGATCGCAATGCCTTTAAGATAGCTGCCTTTGCTAGAAGCCGGCTTGAGACGCATGATGGTGTCAAAAAAAGCAGCCAAATTTTGAACAATTTTATCAACTCCAAAAGAAACTTTTCCCATGGAAACATGCACAATCCCCGCTTTTTCAACCCTAAAGTCAATCTTGCCCGGCTTTAAGTTCATCGATCGCACGGGCCACATCAAATGTAACGGTTCCGCTTTTGGCATTGGGCATCAACCCGCGTGGGTCCCAGCAGCTTGCCGATCTTTCCGACGGAGCCCATCATATCCGGCGTGGCAATAGCCTTGTGAAATCCAAACCAGCCGCCTTTTATCTTTTCAATCATATCGTCATTCCCGATAAAGTCGGCGCCGGCATCCGTGGCTTCTTTTTCTTTTTCTCCCTTGGCAAAGACTAAAATTTTTACCTCCTTGCCGGTCCCATGCGGTAACACCACACTGCCTCTAACCATCTGGTCGGCATGTCTGGGGTCAACACCCAGGCGAACTGCCAGGTCAACCGTTTCATCAAACTTGGCAAAAGCTGATTCCAACATCATCTTGACGGCATCGTTGAAACTGCCGATATCTTCCGAATTGATCCTTTTCTTGGATTCTGAATATTTCTTCCCCTGTTTCGACATCTTTATAACCATCTCCCTTAATCGCGTTGCGGGTTTCAGGTTGCGTGTTGCGAGTTTAAACTCGGCCTCACTCGAATCCCGCAACTCGCTTCTCGTAACGGTAATATTTGGAAACTTGCTGGCGCCATCCACTACTCGTGGATGGACTCTAGCTGACTTCTATTCCCATGCTTCTTGCCGTACCTTCAATGATTTTGCAGGCGGCGTCTAAATCATTGGCGTTTAAATCAACCATTTTTCACCTTGGCAATTTCTTCGACTTGCCGGCGCGTAACCGACCCGACGAGATCCCGCTTGGGATCACCGGCCCCCTTAGCAATTTTGGCGGCCTTCTTCAGCAACACCGCTGCCGGCGGTGTTTTGGTAATAAATGTAAAAGATCGATCCTGATAAACCGTTATCACTACCGGTATGATCATCCCTTCATCGTTGGCCGTCTTAGCATTAAACGACTTGCAAAAATCCATAATATTGACGCCATGCTGGCCCAAGCCGGACCGATGGGTGGCGATGGGTTGGCCTTTCCAGCTTCGACCTGCAATTTGATCATTGACAATACTTTTTTTGCCATTTGTGTTTTCTACTCCTCTACGCTAACTGAGCAAAATACGCTCAGTTAGGCGTTAATTGAGTTTTAGCTCAATTGGGTCAAAGTTTCTGAACCTGGACAAACTCTAATTCCACGGGTGTTGAGCGACCAAATATGCTGACCAGTACTTTGATCTTTCCTTTTTCAGGGCTGACTTCCTGAACCGTTCCATTAAAATTGGTAAATGGCCCGTCAATTACGCGGACCTCATCTCCGTGTTCAAAAAAATATTTGGGCTGCGGCTTCAATTTGCCGGCTTCCATGCGATTCAAAATACGGGCAGCCTCATCCTCAGACAACGGTGTCGGGTTTGCTGCGGCCGCCTAAAAATCCGGTTACTTTGGCAGTGTCATTGACGATATGCCAGGTTTGATCATCGAGATCGATCTGAACCAATATATAGCCCGGATAAAACTTTCTAGCCGATGTCTTGCGTTTGCCTTTTACCAGTTCAACAATTTCTTCGGTCGGCACAACAACCTCTCCAAATTTCTCAGCATGCGGGGAAGAGGCAATGCGTTCTTCCAGGGCCGCTTTAACCTTGTTTTCAAAGCCCGAATAAACATGGATGATATACCATTTAAGCGCCAATCTTTTTCCTCCTTAGTTTTTTTGCAAGACTGCGCGTACCAAAGCGGATAAGCCGATATCTACGAATCCGAGAAAAAACGAAATAAGTAAAACCAATGCAATGACAACAACTGTGGAACCGATCGTCTGCTTGCGGGAAGGCCACGTCACTTTTTTGAGCTCGATTTTGACTTCTCTTAAAAACTGGATCGACGAATCAAAAATATTGGTCTTTGGTTTCGTTGCTGCAACACCGGCAACCTGAGATTTTTTTTTGGATATTGCCGTTTTTGCCGCTGCGGTCTCTTTGCCCCGCGCTGCTGCAGGAACAGTTATTTTGCCGGGCATATCAAACGCCGTTTGACTCGTAGCGGAGGCCGCCGATCCAGTCTTTTTCTTCTTTTTCTTTTTAGTTCCAGACGTTTTTTTGCGTTGTAGCCGTCCCATGTTACTCCTAAAAGCTTGAAAGCTCAAAGCGCCAAAGGTAGCAGGAACTTTATAGTGGTTGTCAAAAAAACGTTCCGGTATTCAAACGTTTTTTTCTACAACCACTTATGCCCCTATTCCGTATTTCGATACATTATTATGGAAAGCGGTATAAAATTCCTGAACCTTCAGACTCCGAGCTCTAGAAAAAAGGAAATGGCAGGCCAGGAGGGATTCGAACCCCCAACACCCGGATTTGGAGTCCGATGCTCTGCCGTTAGAGCTACTGGCCTGCATCCTTAAAATTGGATAGATCAAATCATCAAAAAGTGTTATGGATCGATGTTTGTTGATCGTCTAAAATTCCTTTTATACTTAAAGTAAACAACGCTTCCAAAAGCGACACCACCGGGGAGTATCTATTTGGTTTCTCGGTGGGCCGTATGTTTGCGACAAAATCTGCAGTATTTACTGAATTCCAGTTTATCTGGGCGTTGTCCGCTTGTTTTTTGTCGTCGTGTAATTTCTTCTTTTGCACTCAGTGCATGCAAGGGAAACGATTATTCTCACCGCTAGACTCCTATGCCGTTATTCAATAATTTCGCTGACCACACCAGCGCCAACAGTGCGCCCGCCTTCGCGGACCGCAAAACGGACCTCTTTTTCCATCGCAATCGGGGTGATCAACTCGGCCTCGATGGCCACATTGTCGCCGGGCATCACCATCTCCACACCCTCGGGCAACGTCAATATGCCGGTCACATCGGTGGTGCGAAAATAAAACTGCGGCCGATAGCCACTGAAAAACGGCGTATGACGACCCCCTTCTTCCTTGCTCAATATATAAACCTCGGCCTTAAACTTGGTGTGCGGCGTGATCGTGCCCGGAATCGCTACCACCTGACCGCGCTCAACCTCATCGCGCTTGGTGCCGCGCAACAATACCCCAATGTTGTCGCCCGCTTGACCCTCATCTAACAGCTTGCGAAACATCTCCACTCCGGTGCACACCGTCTTTAACGTCGGACGAATCCCCACAATCTCCACTTCATCGCCCACATGGATGATCCCACGCTCCACGCGACCCGTTACCACCGTGCCGCGCCCCGATATGCTAAACACATCCTCTATCGGCATCAAAAACGGCTTGTCAACATCGCGCTCCGGCTCCGGAACATACGCATCAATGGCATCCATTAACTCAAAAATACACTTGGCCTCTTCACCGTCGGCATCATCAGACTCCAACGCCTTGAGCGCCGATCCCCGAATAATGGGCGTGTCATCGCCGGGAAACTCATACTTGTCCAATAACTCCCGCAACTCCAACTCCACCAACTCGATTAACTCCTCATCATCAACCATGTCGATCTTGTTTAAAAATACCACAATCCGCGGAACACCCACCTGACGCGCCAACAAAATGTGCTCGCGCGTCTGGGGCATCGGTCCGTCATCGGCGCCCACTACCAAAATCGCACCGTCCATCTGCGCTGCGCCGGTGATCATGTTCTTGATGTAGTCCGCATGACCCGGACAATCCACATGCGCATAATGACGATTGGCCGTCTCATACTCCACATGGGCTGTGGCGATGGTAATGCCCGCGCTCTTTTTCCTCCGGCGCCTTGTCAATCTCATCAAACGGTACATAATCCGCCAAGCCTTTGCTGCCCAAATGCTTGGTGATCGCCGCCGTCAGCGTCGTCTTGCCATGATCAATGTGTCCGATCGTGCCCACATTTACATGCGGCTTGGTTCGCTCAAACTTCTCCTTCGCCATCTTCTCACCCTCCCATGGTTTTTGAATTAGGGGCTTCGCCCCAAGCAAACACATCCCAAATCGCATATTTACCAATGGAGCCCACGACCGGGATCGAACCGGTGAACCTCTTCCTTACCAAGGAAGCGCTCTACCGACTGAGCTACGTGGGCAACAATTTGATACCCGATTTTAAAAATTTGAAAAGCTCAATCTATGTATCACCTAGTCTTCGCTTGGAGCGGGAGACGAGATTCGAACTCGCGACATCCAGCTTGGAAGGCTGAAGCTCTACCAACTGAGCTACTCCCGCTAATCCATCTAATAACTTATTTTTTCAGATACGAATTACAAATAGGGAAACTAAACTAGTTCCCACAAAAACTGAAACCAATTTCATGCAGGAAGTCATGTAGTTCGAATCGATCCCTAACGTTAAACCGAAATCTCCTACAATCGACTCAGCCAAGGTTGGTGGTGGGGGGAGGATTCGAACCTCCGAAGGCTTCGCCGACAGATTTACAGTCTGTTCCCTTTGGCCACTCGGGAACCCCACCTTAAAAACCACTCTGAATATGGATTGGGTATTCAAGTTGTAGAGCGTTTACCATGCTCGATAGCTTACATGGAGCCAGCGGAGGGACTCGAACCCCCGGCCCACTGATTACAAATCAGTTGCTCTACCAGCTGAGCTACGCTGGCCAAACAACTTAACCCTTTAAATTTATTTTAAATTGTTTGATATATGATAAGATGATGTCCTGCACCTAAAACTATCCTTTTTAGTTGGCTTTCTTGTAAATATCAAATTCGATTAAACATCAATATAGCCAGTTATCATGAAAAATAAGATATTATAAGCTATTTATCTTAATTTTTCTCCTAATTTCTTTTATTTTTGATTTATTTCGGAATATTGGAAATTTTAATAATACGATTAATTCTTTGGACTTTCAAGCATTTTCCATTCAAATTTTGAAAAATATTTGGCACATATGTATGCTTTCATCCAGCGATCGCCCCTATCCGACCGCTGCGATGCATTACGGACCCGATCTTTTGGGTTAAGTTTTTATTAAAATTGACGATATTAAAATACATCAAAACAAAAATATTGACGTATTTTATTTTACTAACCCAAGGAATGATGGTATATAATAAAAAAATTCGAAACTGGGAACTGGGAACTGAACACATGCATAACCGCTTAATTCTTCTTTCTTGTTATTTGTCGATCGTCTTTTTGGGCTGTGGACATTTACTTCAAAACCATTCTGAGTCCCGCAATAGCAGTGATCACTTTACCGGATCTTCAGCCAGCGTCTCAATCAATCCAAATCAGGGTGCCGATTTTAACAGCGCCGCCAATACTCAAACGAACACGCTCAGCATCAGCGATTCTGTTTTAGAAGAAAAAGAACTGGGTTCTTATGAGGATAAAAAAACAGAACCCCTAACCAAAAAGATTCAAACCTTGCTGGACGAAGCCCTTGATCTGTGTCAGCTGTCTCAGGATTTCTGGCAAAACGGTGAACTCGAAAACGCGCTGGACGCGCTGGACCAGGCATATGCCTTGATTTTAGATGCCGATACATCCGATCATACCAAATTAATTCAGCAAAAAGAAGATCTGCGTTTTATGATATCAAAGCGCATCCTGGAAATTTACGCCTCGCGCAATATCGTTGTAAACGGAAGCCACAATGAGATACCGCGGGTAATGAATAAACATGTCCAGGCCGAAATTGATCGGTTTACCATCGGTAACGAGAGAATTTTTTTCATCGAATCGTACCGGCGATCGGGTAGATACCGACAGCAGATTGTCGCCGCACTTGAAGAAGCCGGATTGCCTGAAGAGCTTTCCTGGCTGCCGTTAATCGAAAGCGGTTTTAAAGTAAAGGCACTTTCGCGGGCCAGAGCTTTGGGTTTGTGGCAATTTATCCCGTCTACCGGCTACAAGTTCGGGCTCAAAAGGGATAAACTAATTGATGAGCGTATGGATCCAATTAAATCGACCCGGGCCGCTATTGATTATCTTAAGGAACTGCACGCCATATTCGGTGATTGGACCACTGTTTTGGCCGCATACAATTGCGGGGAGGGAAGAGTACTGAATGTCATCCGGCGCCAGAATGTGAATTATCTGGACAACTTCTGGGATCTTTACCAGCGTCTGCCGCGCGAGACCGCGCGCTATGTACCCCGATTTTTAGCTACGCTGCATATTCTGGATCAGCCGGAAAGATACGGCATAAATTTAAGTGATTTGGATATGCCGCTGCAATATGAAACGGTAACGATTGCCAAACAAATGCATCTCAAGGACGTCGCCAGGTCGATTGCGGTTGAGGAAAAAGCGCTCTTCGAGCTGAACCCTGAATTGCGCTATAAAATCAGCCCGCAGGACCGCTATCCCCTAAAAGTGCCCCGTGTATAAAAGCGAGATTTTATTGACTCAACTGCATAAAATACCGGTTTCTACTCCCCCCAGGCGCGCATATGTTTATCATCGCGTCCGTACCGGCCAAACCCTCTCACTGATTGCCAAACGATACCGCACCAGCGTCGCAAAGATTATGCGGGCAAATAATTTACGCCGGTCGAATTATATCGTCGCCGGCCGGTTACTCAAAATACCCCAGAGAGGTTATCGATATCGTCCGCCAAAAATTTCAATGCCGAAATCCGGCCGCAGTGTTGTCCATGTGGTTAAAAAAGGCGATTCGCTCTGGACCATCGCCAAACAATACGGGAACGACAACCAAAAACATTCAGCGGCTCAATCATCTGAGAACGACCGCTCTGCACAAGGGGCAACGCCTGACTATATCTGAGGGATAAACAAACGCCCCCGCAAGTCGAAGGTTTAGGCACCTATAAAGTAAAATCAGGTGACAGTCCGTTTTTAATTGCCAAAAAGCACAGTATGGGCCCTGAACCGTTTCCTATCTTTAAATCAACTATGGCCCAACGACACCATTTACCCCGGACAGACCGTATATATTGAATAGCAGCGACAAAAGCCCATCTCCCCCGCCGATAGCGTATAATCTAAAGCTTGGGCAGCCCGTCTGATCCAATTTGAAGGTCCGAGGAGGTCCCATGAGCTCATTCAACTATAAACTTGCGGTATGACGTTTGAAAACACCCAGCGGCGCTCCACGAGATGGTCTGTGATCACAGGCGCTCCCTGTTCGGGCAAAACAGCTGTAATCCATAGGCTGGAACAACTCGGGTATAAGGTTGTCCATGAAGTTGCGCGTGCCTGTATCGACACTGAATTAATGAAAGGAAAGGCGCTATCAGAAATAAAAGCCGACGAATGGGCCTTTGAACGCCATATCCTGACAGAAAAACTCAAGATTGAAGCCCAACTGGCATCGGATGAAATCATTTTTTTTGATCGCGCCGTACCCGACAGCATTGCCTACTACGAACTGAACGGACTGAACCCCGCCGAACCGTTTCAGAAGAGCCGGGAGGTTCGCTATCAAAATGTATTTCTTTTTGAAAGACTCACTTTTTTAAGGGACCCGGTGCGCGCCGAAAATGAAAAAACAGCCCATCGGCTGGGCCAATTGATCGAAGGCAGTTATCGGTCGCTGGGTTATGAAATTATTCACGTGCCTTTGCTCGGCGTTGAAGAACGCACTGAATTTATTTTAGAGCGCCTTTAGCAGGTTTTCTTTTTCTATTTTGGTCAGGTGCCGCCAGCCGCCTGAAGGCAGCTTGCCCAGCTTGATGTTGGCAATTCGGATCCGTTTTAAATCAATAACTTGGTTTCCCACTTTTCGAACCATCCGTCTGATTTGTCTGTTTTTACCTTCCTGTAAAACAATTAAGAAGCGTCTGGCGGAAATTCGTTTAACGCGTGCCGGACGTGTTCGCGTCCCCATCATCGGCAAACCCTTGGCCAGTTTTCGCAGCGCCCCCTCAGGCAGCGGCTTGGCTACCGTGACTTCATACTCCTTCTCGTGGTTAAAAGATGGGTGCGAAAGCCGGTGATGCAAATGGCCGTCATTGGTCAGCAGCAAAAGTCCGGTTGAATCCTTGTCCAGCCGCCCGATGGGATAGACTCTCTCGGAAATATCCAAAAGATCCAGCACGATCTTTTCATTTTGTTGATGACAGCTGGAGACATAACCGCTGGGTTTGTTTAGCGCGATGTAGATTGGCGCGGTGTCGGATCGAATGGCATCACTATCGACTTCAACAGTGTCCCTGTCCGGATCAACTTTTACGCCAAGCTCGGTGACGATCTTCCCGTTAACCTTCACCCAACCTGCTTTAATATATTCTTCTCCCTTGCGCCGGGAACATATACCCGCTCGGGAAAGAAATTTCTGCAACCGCATCTCGGTCATAGTTGAGCTACTTTTGAAAGAAAATAGTTAAGTCGGTATTCAAATCCTTAGATCTTAACAACAACTAGAAAAAAGTGCCTAAAATGAACTAAAATGAGCTAAAGTGCCTAAAATTATGGTGTCGTTTCACTCCATCTTTTTAATAAAAATGACAGAATTCCTCAACTTTAACTTTAGGCATTTTAGATCATTTTAAATTTTAGCTCACTTCTTGGTGTGAGCACCCCGAACGATACAGTAAGACTGCCGGGTGAAAGATGTGAATTGGAAAAGATTTAAGACCGATAGTCGGCATTGATCTTGACATAATCGATGGAAAAATCACAGGTTAATACCGTGGACTTTCCATTGCCGGCTTTTAAATCAATGGTGAGGGTAAACTCCGGTTTTTTGAGAACCCGGGTGGCTTCAGCCTCGGCTTTTTTACCGCAGCCCATGCCGTTTTGCACCATCCGCACATCATCAAAATAGACATCGATGGTATCGGGCTGAAGCGGCACCCCTGCCCGACCGACTGCCCCGAGGATTCTTCCCCAGTTGGCATCTTCACCGAATAGTGCGGTTTTTAAAAGATTGGAATGGGCGACCGTGTCGGCGATCTGATAAGCATCGGCATCTGATTGGGTCCCTTTTACCACAATCTCGACAAGCTTGGTGGCGCCTTCGCCATCCTTGATCAGTTGTCTGGCCAGCGACATCAAAACCGTATCAAGGATGCCTTGAAATGCTTTTCTGTCGGCGTCACTGTTGATCACGGCCCCGGACAGCCCGTTTGCGATCAAAAGAGCCGTATCGTTTGTGCTGGTATCGCCGTCCACGGTAATACGGTTTAAGGTACGATCCGTTGAGGCCAAAAGCATCTCTTTGAGCAGCTCCGGCTCAGCCGCGATATCGGTCATGACAAAACACAGCAATGTGGCCATGTCCGGTCGGATCATGCCGGACCCTTTGGCAATTCCGGTCACCGTAAAAGATTTGCCAGCCAGATTTCCCTTTTGTTTGACAACCTTGGGTACCGTATCCGTGGTCATGACGGCCTCGGCAAAATCCGATATCCCATTCGAATCAAGGGCATTGACGAGTTCCGGCACACCTGCTTGAATCTTTTCAACAGCAAGTGGTTCCCCGATGACGCCGGTGGAAGCCACCAGCACCTGTTCTTCTGATATATCCAGCTTTGCAGCCGTCCAGCGTGCCATTGAAATGGCATCCTGCATCCCTTTTGCTCCGGTACAGCAATTGGCATTGCCACTGTTGGCAATAACCGCCTGACAGGTTCCTGAAGCGATGCGTTGCATATCCAATATGACCGGTGCCGCCTTAACTTCGTTGCGTGTAAATACACCGGCAACATTTGCGGGTGTTTCGGAATAAATGAGCCCAAGATCCTTTTGACCATTTTTTTTCAATCCTGAAGCAACTCCGGAGAATTTAAAGCCCTGACACATGTTATCCTCACCATTCATGAAGGGTTAGCCTTTAAACAGATGCGGTCTATAGCGTGTCGGTCATAATATATAAAAATAAGGCACCTGTCCATCTAGAACCTATCCCAAAAATAGCGGTTTATCTTCGAAGACAGAGAAAAAAAGTTCCAACGGTGCTCTAAAGTTAGAAGTGCCTAAAGTGACTAAAATGAGCTAAAATGCCTAAAGTTATGGTTTCGCTGCGCTCCATCTTTTATTATAAATATGATTGAATTCCTCAACTTTAGGCATTTTAGATCATTTTTAATTTTAGCTCACTTGTTGTTATAAGCACTTTTTATAGGTTTAAAACTTTACCAGCGTGCGTTAGATGCATTTTTGAGATGGATTATAGAAACATGCCTGGCGACCGGTTCGCATTTCCAGACAACATTTGACAGCCCGAATTCTTTTCGCTACGCTGCACTTCAGGAAGACATAGACGCTTATCTTCAGTGCTGGTTCGTTGGATAAAAAAATGGCGAAAAAACATTTAGCCCTTTGCCCGCGTTGCGGAAATGAGCTCATTATCGAAAGAGCCTGACCCTATGTGTACCTGCGCTGCAAGGTATGCAGGCAGAGGTTTGCGGTGAAACATTTCTCCGATTCACTGGATGAAGATTTTGAGATGGCGCTCGGCAATTTTCCCTGTGACAGGTTATAAGACAGATGGTTTTAAATAATCTTTTTCCGATATTTGCACTGCTCTTGTTTGGCCATCTGCTTAAACGCGCCGGCTTCACCCATGATGCTTTTCTAGAAACAGTTGACAAGCTTATATACTATATTTTCTTCCCGGCATTACTTTTTTGGAAAATTGGTGCCGCCGCATCTGACCATATCGGCGATCCCGGACTTTATAAAGCAGCGATCTGTGCGGTGGTCAGTGTTTATGTATTGAGCAGCCTTTATATTAAAGTCTTCAGAGTGCCCGCCTATCAAGCCGGCTCTTTTTCGCAGAGCTGCTATCGCTTCAATACGTATATCGGGATGGCGGTCGTGCTCAATGCGCTAGGGGAAGATGGCGCCCGCCAGTTCAGCATCTTAATCGGCTTGATTATTCCCATTATCAATATCCTGGCCGTCAGTACGTTATCGTGGTATTCCGAAAAAAAAGTATCGTTACCCCAACGGGTGGGCTTAACCGCCAAAGCACTGGTTTCCAATCCATTGGTCATCGCCTGCCTCGCCGGGATCGCGTATTGGAAACTTATTGGCGGATTTCCGGTATTCATCGACAATACCTTGCGGCTGGCCTCATTTGTTACCCTGCCCTTAGCTCTGTTTTCCATCGGAGGGGCCCTGACGTTGGGCAGTATAAAAAAGCATTTTAAATTATCGCTGGTTGCCTGTGTGTTCAAGTTGGTAATTCTACCGCTGACCGGATATCTACTTTTAAATGCTTTTAATGCAACAGGGATTTCTTTTAAAGTTGGCATGATCTATTTCGCACTGCCGACCTCAACAACATTATACATTCTGTCTTCCCAGCTTAGCAGCGATACTCAGTTGGCTTCATCAGCCATTGCGCTTTCAACGATATTATCGTTTATCTCATTATCGGTGGCACTTTTGATCTAAAGCAGATAAAGCGCAGGTCCATGCATACCCACAATGACAAAAAACTTTAAACTGATTATCGAGTA
>PVMK01123836.1_pt1 | contig 16451 bp, 14 predicted proteins | sample 1853481 | NCBI WGS metagenome assembly PVMK01 (sample SAMN08533507, study PRJNA380276) | Marine sediment metagenome, whole genome shotgun sequencing project.
TCGTTGGTATGGCAACAGCTGGATTCTGGAACAACCTGCGTCGGGCCTAAAAGCCCTCCTACGAAAGCAGTAATTCCATGATGCGCCGATACATTGTCGTCAATGCGATGACGTCATCGATGCAGACGTGTTCGTCGATCTTGTGAATCGATGCGTTCACGGGCCCGAGCTCGACGACGTCGGTGCCGGCAGGTGATATGAATCGTCCATCCGATGTTCCGCCACCGGTCGAAAGCTCCGGTGCATTACCGGTGCTTTCCTTTACGGCGCTAACGACGGCGTCTATCAATTTTCCAGGCTGTGTGAGGAACGGTTCGCCGGAGAGATGCCAGTTCAGTTCGTAGTCGATCTCGTGGGCATCGAATATTTCATGCACACGGGTTTTGAGACGATCATGGTCCCACTCGGTTGAGTAGCGAAGATTAAATCGTGCGGTCAGTTCGCCGGGCGTGACGTTCGGGAATCCAATACCCGCGCGAATATCGACAACCTGAAAACTCGTTGGTGGAAAATTCTCGTTACCGTTGTCCCATTCAATTGTGTGCAGTTCGGCGAGAATTGGTGCGAATCTGCGGATTGGATTGTCGGCAAGGTCCGGGTAGGCGACATGTCCCTGGACACCACGCACTGTCAACATGCCACTCAGCGAACCGCGGCGGCCCACTCGAACCGTGTCGCCGAGCGAAGACTGACTGGATGGTTCGCCCAGGACACACCATTGAATTTTCTCACCTCGCGACTGCAATGCTTGCACGACTTTGAGCGTGCCATCGCGCGCCGCGCCTTCCTCGTCGCTCGTAATCAACATTGCGAGGCTGCCGTCATGATCGGCATGACTGGCAATGAACTCTTCGAGGGCCACGATCATCGCCGCGAGTCCACTTTTCATATCAGCCGAGCCACGGCCGTACAGGTCACCATCGCGGATAAGCGGTTCGAAAGGATCGCTACTCCATTCGTCATCCGCGCCGGGAGGTACGACGTCGGTATGGCCAGCAAAACACAGCACCGGGTCGGTGTTGCCGCGCCGGGCATACAGATTGCTGACCTCGCCAAAAGGCATTGATTCGCACGCGAAGCCCAGCTGTTTCAGGCGTTCGGCAAGTATCTCCTGGCAGCCGGCGTCATTTGGAGTGACTGATCGGCAGCGAATCAACTGCTGCAGCAATGCGATTGCCGGGTGATCCTTCAATGACGCCTCCTACAGGTTCTTAATGAATTCTTCGAAGCGTTTTTCCGAGAAACCAACGGCCATGAAGTTATCGGCTTCGAGGACGGGACGCTTGATCAGCGTCGGGCGATCTATCATCGCAGCCAGCGCTTTATCTCGAGACATGCCGGCACGATCGACTTCCGGAATTTTTCGCCAGGTCAGGCTTTTCTTGTTGAGCAACTTTTCCCAGCCAATGCGCCCGACCCAACGTTCGAGCATCTGGATGTCAAGCCCGTCGTCGCGAAGATCATGAAAGCGATATTCGATATTGTTTTCAGCTAGATATTTTCGGGCAGTTCTGCACGTATCGCAACTCTTGATTCCGTAAACCATAAGCACTGTCATGGCTCTTAGTCTACATTGCGCAGCAAGTCATTAAGACTTGTTTTTGCACGGGTTTTTGCATCAACGCGCTTGACGATGACCGCACAATACAATGAGTACTTTCCGTCGCTTGAGGGCAAGTTTCCTGACACCACCACGGATCCGGCCGGCACGCGACCGTAGCTGGTCTCGCCGGACTCGCGGTCATAAATTCGTGTACTCTGACCGATGTAGACACCCATCGATATGACCGACCCTTTTTCAACGATGACACCTTCAACGACTTCGGAACGCGCACCTATAAAGCAATCGTCTTCGATGATCGTTGGGCCCGCCTGCACGGGCTCGAGGACGCCGCCGATTCCGACGCCACCCGACAGGTGAACGTTTTTTCCAATTTGAGCGCAGCTCCCGACGGTGGCCCAGGTATCCACCAATGTTCCTGAGTCCACGAACGCTCCAATGTTCACGTAACTCGGCATCAATACAACGTCGCTGGCGACATGGGCGCCGCGCCGCACGATCGCATCCGGCACAACCCTGACGCCGTCTCTTTGAAAATCTTCATCGGTGTAGCTGGCATATTTCAAAGGCACTTTGTCAAAGAAATTGCTGTACTGACCGGGGATCATTTCATTGCTGGACAGCCGGAAACTCAACAAGACGGCTTTCTTGAGCCACTGGTTGACGTGCCAGCCGCCGTCTCGCGGTTCCGCAACCCGGCTGGTGCCAGCATCCAGCATTGTAATCGCTGATTGCACTGCATCGTCCAATTCCCGGGTAGAGGCATCGTCTGCCATCTGGCCACGGGCGTCATATCCTTTTTCGATAATGTCGATCAAGTCTTGCATTCGTCATCCAGTCTGGCGACCAGCTTGTCGCACAGTTGTTCTCTTGCAGCTTCGGTTAGCGGCGCGCCAGCTTCGTCGCTGATGTAAAAGACGTCTTCCGCGCGCTCTCCAATCGTCATAATTTTTGCGGCCTCAATGTCGATGCCTTGTTCGATAAAAGCTTGCCCAACCTCGCTTAGCAAGCCCGGGCGATCGGCGGTGATCAGATCCAGGACCGTTCGACCATCGGGCGTATTCTCGCCGAACTGTACGCTTGTTTTCGTCGTGAACATACGCACTTGCCTGGGTGCTGCTCGCGTGACCCTCACAACGTTATCGTCGCCTGTTGTCAGGATGCGCGTCAATGACCGTCGCATCTGATTCAGCCGCGACTCGTCAATTTCCATGCGTCTGTCGAGTTCCATAACGATATAGGTATCGATGCTATAGCCATTCGCGATGGGTACGATTCGTGCATCGACGATCGTCATGCCCAGTTCGTCGATCACTGAAGTTGCGTGCGCGAACGTCCGCCGCGCCCGCGGTGTGTACAAAACTGCCTCAACGCCGTCTCCGTCTTGCTGCAGTCGCACTGCGACATGACCGACTTTCGATTCGGTGTCGGCATTTGCGAGCCACGCTGTGTGCCACGCGATCTCCTCGCTGCGATGACGCAGGAAGTAGGAGTCGTTGAACATTTTCCACACGGCATCGGTCTGGTCCGCACTGATTTCGATCTCGGCCAGAGTCTCCTTGGCCTGCGATTTTTTCTCAATTATCAGTTGGTTGCGATCAATCGGGTTTTCCAGCCCACGCCGCAGGGCTCTATGTGTCAAGTCGTACAAGTCACGAAATAGCGTCGCCTTCCATGAATTCCACAACTTTGGATTGGTCGCGCGGACGTCTGCTACGGTCAGAACATACAGGTAGTCGAGATGCAGCGGGTCGCGTACTAATGCGGCGAATTCGTTGATGACGTGTGGATCGCCAATGTCTTTCTTTTGCGCGGTTGTCGACAAGATCAAATGGTACCGGACGAGCCATGCCACCATGCGCGCTTCGTACTTGCTAAGACCGTGCTCGAGGCAAAATGCTTCGGCATCGACGGCGCCAAGCTCGGAATGATCGCCGCCGCGACCTTTGGCGATGTCATGAAACATGCCACTCAGGTAGGCGATCTCGGGTTTTTCAAACGACTGCATGATGCGGCTGCAGTACGGGTATTCGTGATCGAAGCGCGGTAATGCGAATCGGCGCAGGTTGCTGACAACAAACAACGAGTGTTGGTCGACTGTGTAGGTATGAAACAGGTCGTATTGCATGCGACCGACGATGCGACCAAAGGCCGGGATATACAGGCCGAGAACGCCGTACAGATTCATGCGCTGGAGTTCGTGCGTAACGCCCTCGGGGGCACTGAGGATGGAAAGAAACAGGCGATGATTGCGTGGATTTTGCCGGAATTCTTCATCGATCAGATGCAGGTTTCGCTTGATCAGACCTACTGTGTAGGCGCTGACGCCTCGAATCTCCGGGTTCTGTTGCAATAACAGGAATAATTCGAGTAAGGCGGACGGGTCTCGCGCGAAGACTGCATCATCGGTGGTCTGCAGAAATCCGTTCTTGACGGAGAATCGCTCGTTGAGCGGCTCGGACGGCGCTGCCGGATCCATCAGAATTGCTTCCTCGAACAGCTGCAACAGCATTTCATTGAGGCGGCTCAGGTCCATAACGGTACGGTAGTAACGCTGCATTAATTGCTCGACGGCGAGCGTGTAGGTCGCGTCCTCGTAACCGAGCATTTCGGCAAGATTGATCTGGTGATCGAACAGTAGCCGGTCTTCGCGTCGGCCTGTCAGCACGTGCAGGCCAAAACGAACTCGCCATAGAAACTCCTGGCCTTCATTAAGCCGTTGCACCTGCCCGGGCGTCAGGAATCGGTGCGGCACGAGTTCTTCAAACGTTTCGACGTCGAAGTAGCGTTTGGCGACCCAGCCAACCACCTGGATGTCGCGCAGTCCGCCCGGGCTACCTTTGACGTTGGGTTCGAGTTTGTAGGCCGAATCGTCGTAACGGTGATGTCGTTCAATCTGCTCTTTGCGTTTCTCGGCAAAAAATTCCGTCGGCGGCCAGATCTTGTTCGGGGCGATGACGGCCCGCATGTCGTCGTAGAGTTCAGTCGGGCCAACAATCAGGCGTGATTCCATCAGTGACGTCGCCACGGTCAGGTCAGCTTTCGCCTCAGCACGGCATTGCTTGACCGTGCGCGCACTGTGGCCGATCTCGAGGCCGACGTCCCAGAGCGCGGTGACAAAATCGCCCAACTGTGACTTGTGGTCTGCGGGCAGTTTCTTCGGCAACAACAACAAGATATCAACGTCAGAGAACGGGTGAAGCTCGGCCCGCCCATAACCACCAACGGCGACCAGTGCTGCAGTGCCAATACAGTCTTTGGCGTATTGTTGCCACAAGTGCGTGAGTAGGGCGTCTACCACGGCGGATCGCGCGTGCACCAGCGTGACGACCGACTCACCTGAGAGAAACCGTTCCCGTATGTTGTCGCTCGCCGCGCTGAGCGCCGCGCGACTGGCGGCGGGCGTCATGGTCGCGAGCGCGTCCCGAAGTACTGTAAGGGCCGGGTCGTCTGACAACGAGTCAGTCCATTCAGTCGCCGTATAAATCATTGATATATTCGGTCTATCGGTCGCTGGCACCGAGGGTTAGAACCTCGTAACCGGTTTCCGTGATCAATATCGTGTGTTCCCACTGCGCGGACAAACTGTGGTCTTTGGTTACGACGGTCCAGCCGTCCGGCAACAATTTCACGCTGGCCTTGCCGGCGTTCACCATCGGCTCAACTGTCAACGTCATTCCGGCTTTTAGCTCGAGTCCGGCGCCTTTCGTGCCGTAATGCAAGACTTGCGGATCCTCATGAAAGCCGCGGCCGATGCCGTGACCGCAGTACTCCCGAACGACTGAGAATCGATTCTTCTCGACATATTTCTGGATTGCCACACCGACGTCGCCCAGGTGCTTGCCGGCTGCGAGCTCCTCGATGCCCAGCCACATGCCATCGTAGGCAACTTGTGCTAGCCGCTGCGCCTTTACACCGGGCTTGCCAACAAAAAACATCCTGCTCGTGTCACCGTGGAAGCCATCCTTGATGACGGTGATATCGATATTGATGGCATCTTCAGCCTTGAGTCTGCGCTCACCAGGGATGCCGTGACATACGACGTGATTGACGGAGGTACAGATCGATTTTGGAAAGCCGCGGTAGTTCAATGGCGCCGGGATCGCATTCTGAACGTCGGAGATGTAATCGTGGCAGATGCTGTTTAGCTCGCCGGTCGTTACACCAGCCTGGACATGATCGGTGATCATGTCGAGAACGTCGGCCGCCAGGCGACCGGCAACCCGCATTTTGTCCTGTTCATCGGCAGTTTTTATCGTGACAGTCATTGAAAACCACTAGTTTTGTCGGGGTCAGAGCCCTTTTCCATAAAAAGGGCTCTGACCCCGATACGTATTGTTGGAAGGCACCGGCTATGGTATAAAGCGCGCGCCCTAGAGGCAATTAATCCACACGTACGCCGTCACATCACGCTGGGTGCCCCACCTAAAAAGGGGTTGCGAGATGGGGTGTACGGAGGCCTAACCCGGAGAAATTACATGGCAGACGTATCCATGCGCCAGATGCTAGAGGCTGGCGTGCATTTTGGTCACCAGACCCGCTACTGGAACCCGAAGATGGCACCCTACATCTTCGGCGAGCGAAACAAGATCCACATCATCAACCTTGAGAAAAGCCTTCCGCTGGCGCGGGAAGCTTGTGCTTTCGTCAAGGCGACCGTCGCAGACGGCGGCAAGGTGCTGTTCGTCGGTACCAAGCGCGCGGCGCGCGAATCGGTCCGAACCCACGCAGCCCGGGCAACCATGCCATTTGTCAGCTATCGCTGGCTTGGCGGAATGCTGACCAATTACAAGACTATTCGTCAGTCTGTAAAACGTCTGATGATGCTCGAGCAAATGGCTGAAGAAGGCGGCTTTGACGGCCTGACCAAGAAAGAAGTGCTTGGCCTCACTCGTGACAAGGACAAGCTCGAACGCAGTCTTGGTGGAATCAAGGAAATGACGTCATTGCCCGACATATTGTTCGTGGTCGATGTCGATCACGAAGACATCGCCGTGCGAGAGGCGCGCAAGCTCGGAATTCCCGTGGTTGCGATCGTCGACACGAACTGCTCGCCGGAGGGTATCGACTACGTCATTCCTGGCAATGACGACGCTATGCGCGCAATCGAGTTGTATGCTGGGATGATCGCTGACGCGGTTCTGGACGGCAAGGCCTCGTTACCTGAAGTGGCATTGGGCGATGACGAATTCGTCGAGCTGGACGCAGAAGGCAACGTCAAGAAATCGACGGGACGCCGGAAAAAGAAAGCCGGTAAGAAAGCGACGGTGAAGAAAAAGGCATCGGTCAAAATTGGGACTGCCGCGGCTGAGAAACCCGAGCCTAAAGCAGAAGTTGCTGCAGAAACGGTAGCGGAAGAAGCAAAAGCCGAAGACGCTGCCCCCGCAGCAGCGGAAGAACTAAAGGCCGAAGACTCTGTTCCCGAAGTAGCGGAAGAACCAAAAGTCGAAGAAGCTGCTCCCGCAGTAGTGGAAGAAGCCAAGACTGAGGAAGCTGCGGTAGAGACGCCTGCCGACGACGCTAAGGCTGCGCCTGCAGAGGCGAAGCCGGCCAAGAAAACGGCCAAGAAAGCCGCTAAGAAAACGGCTAAAAAGGCAGCCAAGAAAACCGCAAAAAAAGTCGCTAAGAAAGCGGCCAAGAAATCCGCCAAGTCGGCGGATCACAAAACCGCAAAAAAAGTCGCTAAGAAAGCGGCCGCTGGGGGTTCTGACAGTGACGATTAGTGCATCGATGGTCAAAGAACTTCGCGAACGCACCGGTGCAGGAATGATGCAGTGCAAGAATGCGCTGGTCGAGGCGAACGGCGACCTGGACGGCGCTGCTGAAGTCCTGCGCATATCGGGGCAGGCGAATGCCGACAAAAAAGCCAAACGCATTGCTGCCGACGGTCGTATCGTGGTGGCCCAGGACGGTAACAAAGCAGTCGTCGTGGAGATTAACTCGGTAACTGACTTCGTTGCCAATGACGAGAATTTCGTGGCCTTTGCCGAAGCGGTAGCGGCTGCGGCGCTGGCGTCCGGAACGACGGACGTAGAGACGCTTGCCGGCGAGAAACTGGCCGATGGTCGAGCTATCGAAGAAGCGCGCACCGAACTCGTCGGCAAAGTTGGTGAAAACATCGGTGTTCGTCGAATCGGGCAGATTGAATCAGCCGGCGTCATTGCGAGTTACACGCACGGCGCTCGCATTGGTTCTGTGGTCGCGATAGAGGGTGGCGACGAGGTACTTGCGCGAGACGTTGCAATGCACATTGCCGCCAGCAATCCGATGTGTATCGACGAAACCGGCATACCGGCCGAGACACTCGAGAACGAGCGCCGCATCCTGACCGAACAGGCAAAGGATTCCGGCAAGCCTGATGAAATCATCGAAAAGATGGTCGCCGGTCGAATCAACAAGTATCTCAAGGAAATCACGCTGCTCGGGCAGCCGTTCGTCAAGGATACCGATGTCAGCATCGGCAAACTTCTGAGCGGCGCGAATGCGACTGTTACCGATTTTGTGCGTTTTGAGGTCGGTGATGGCATCGAGAAAAAAGTCGATAATTTCGTTGAAGAAGTGATGGCACAAGTCAAAGGGGCTAGCTGAGATATCTTGCTTAAGCCTTTGATTTGATAGAGACCAAACGTCGTTAATGCGCTAGAATTTACGGCCGCCCGGTGGGCCTCCAGAGGTCTGTCTGGCTGTTGTCTCGATAACTACAAGGCATGCTGATGACTGATTACCCGGTCCAGTACCGTCGTGTCCTGCTAAAACTCAGTGGTGAGGCATTGATGGGTGATCTCGATTACGGCATCGAGCCCGCTGTTATTCAGCGCATGGCCGCGGAAATCGCAACGGCCCAGAAGGCCGGTGTGGAAATAGCGATTGTCATTGGCGGCGGTAATATCTTCCGCGGTGCCGGACTGGCGCGCTCAGGAATGGATCGTGTCACTGGCGATTACATGGGCATGCTCGCAACGGTCATGAACGCTCTTGCGATACAGGACGCGCTTGAATCCCAGGGTGTATTCGCGCGCGTGATGTCTGCGTTGCAAATTCACGAAGTCTGCGAAGATTACATTCGACGTCGTGCAGAACGTCACCTCGAAAAAGGACGCGTGGTGATACTCGCCGCTGGAACCGGTAACCCGTTTTTCACGACCGATACGGCGGCCAGCTTGCGCGCTATTGAAATTGGCGCCGACGTCCTGCTAAAGGCAACAAAGGTCGACGGTGTCTATGACTGCGACCCGGTTGGCAATCCGAATGCGAAACGGTACGACACTGTTTCATTCGACAAAGTGCTCACCGACAAATTGTCGGTCATGGACGCCACTGCCATTGTGATGTGTCGGGATAACGATCTGCCATTGCGTGTGTTTAATCTGTCCGGCGACAATGCGTTGGCGCGAGCGATGTCCGGTGAAAACGTCGGCACTTTGGTCACGGCCTGAGGGGAAAAATAGTGTTGGATGAAATAAAAAAGGATGCTGGCCAACGCATGGCCAAAAGCGTTGCCGCGCTCAAGCAGGAACTGACGAAGTTGCGCACAGGTCGCGCCCATACGAGCCTGCTCGATCACATCACGGTCGAATACTATGGTTCCCAGATGCCGCTAAACCAGGTGTCCAACGTTGGCGTCGAAGATTCAAGAACACTGACGGTGACGCCTTGGGAAAAAGACATGGTTTCGGTCATCGAAAAGGCCATCATGAATTCCGACCTCGGCCTCAACCCTGCATCGGCCGGCACTGTGATAAGAGTGCCTTTGCCCGCACTGACCGAAGAACGTCGCAAGGACATGATCCGTGTGGTGCGCCATGAAGCAGAGGGTGGACGCGTCGCGATTCGCAATATTCGTCGCGATGCGTTGGGAGACATCAAGGATCTGCTCAAAGAGAAGATGATCGGCGAGGACGACGATCATCGTGCACACGACGAAATTCAAGCGATTACCGACAAATATGTCGCCGAGATCGACCAGGTGCTGGCTACCAAGGAGGCGGACCTGCTCGAGATCTAGCAGTAATCCCGAGCCTTACTAATCTACCCATGTCCGTGGATCCAAACATACCCACACACGTTGCCGTAATTATGGATGGCAATGGCCGCTGGGCCCGCAAGCGAGCAATGCCACGGCACCTGGGACATCGCTCTGGCGTAGCGGCAGTACGCAAGCCGTTGAAGTTGCTGCGCAGCGAGGGGTCAATTACTTGACGTTATTCGCGTTCAGCAGCGAAAACTGGAACCGGCCACGCGAAGAAGTCAGCAAGCTTATGGGTCTTTTTGTGGAAGCACTGCAACGAGAAGTCGACGACCTGCATCGTAATAATGTATGGCTGACATTTATTGGCGCGCGTGAGCAATTGCAGCCGCGCTTGCTCGAGATGATCGATGCGGCAGAAGCCCAGACGCGCGACAACTCCGGGCTGCGATTGCAGGTTGCGGTGGCCTATGGCGGCCGTTGGGACATAGTGCAGGCTGCGCGGCGACTCGCTGAGCGCGTTGCTGCGGGCGACCTGCAGACTGGTGAGATTGACGACGAGGCAATTGCAGGAGAATTGGCTCTGGCCAATATCCCGGATCCGGACCTTTTGATTCGGACGGGTGGCGAGCAGCGAATCAGCAACTTCTTGTTGTGGAATCTCGCGTATGCCGAATTGTGGTTTTGCGATACGCTGTGGCCAGACTTTGGCGAGCAACAATTTGATGAGGCGTTAGCTTTTTTTGCGCGTCGGGAGCGACGTTACGGACACACAGGTGACCAGGTCGAGGCAGTTAGCTAATGAAGCAGCGCATCGTAACTGCGATTATTGCTTTGGTGGGACTGGGCATCGTGCTGTTCGTCGTTCCGGACATCGCGGCCCGCGTCATCCTTGGACTGTTGATATTGGCGGGCGCGTGGGAATGGTCCGGCTTTCTCGGCAGGTCCGGACTCGTGGCGCGATTGAGCTACGTCGTCATGATCGCTGCAATACTGCTCAGCATTTCACTGTTCTTTGTGGAATACACACAGCAGATCCTGCTGATTGGCCTGGTGTGGTGGTTTGTCGCACTGATTTGGACATTTTTCTTTCCGACCCCGATACCGGCTGTTATTCGCTGGCTGTGTGGCATCCTGATTCTCGTGCCGCTCTTTGCGGCACTAATGCTGTTATACACAGCCGATCCGACGATTCTGTTGTTTGCGATGCTGATCGTTTGGGTTGCGGACAGTGGCGCGTATTTCGCGGGCAAGACAATGGGTCGCGTGAAACTGGCGCCGCGGATCAGTCCCGGCAAAACCTGGGAGGGCGTTATCGGTGGTCTTATCGCAGTCGTGTTGCTGACGCTGGCGAGATCACTGTGGGTGGACACAGACCTGTCCGTTTTCGTACCGTTTTGCCTCGCCGTGGCTTCTTTATCGATCGTTGGCGACCTGACCGTCAGCATGTTCAAACGAACGGCGGGGGTCAAAGACAGCGGCAGGCTGTTTCCCGGGCACGGCGGCGTACTCGACCGGATCGACAGTGTCGCGGCGGCGGCACCATTGTTCGCGTTCGGGCTCAGTTGGGTGGGGTTGCAATGACAGTCGTTCAGTCTCCATTCACGCGGCCGGGTGCAGGCTTTCCAACTCGCGGCGGGAACTGCCAGAGACCCGTTCAGTCAAAAAACAGGATGTTATCCAAGGAATCGGTCGCCAATGGTTAATGCGTTGACAAGTTTGCTGGCCTTCGTCGTAGCGATCAGTATTTTGGTCGCCATTCACGAATTCGGGCACTACATCGTCGGCCGCTGGTTGGGCATGAAGGTGCTGCGTTTCTCGATAGGTTTCGGCAAGCCCATCTTCACCTGGGTGCGCGGCAAGGACCAGACCGAATATTGTGTGTCTGCAATTCCACTGGGCGGTTATGTCCGTTTTCTCGATGGCCGCGAAGGGCCTGTCGAGCCCTCGGATGAGGGTCGTGCATTTGACCACCGACCGATCTCGTCGCGTATTGCGGTGTTGCTTGCCGGGCCAGCATTCAATTTCCTGTTTGCAGTCGTTGCGTATTGGGTGATTTTCGTCGGCGGCGTGCCAACGATAACACCTGCGGTCGGCGTTGTTGAGCCAGGGTCCTATGCCGCCCGAGCCGGCCTCGAGTTCGGTGACAGGATCGTTGCAGTCGGCGATACCGAAACACAGGACTGGGAATCGACGCTGGTTGGCATGCTCGATCAGATGATCGCTGAAGGCGTCGTAACGCTAACACTCGAGAACGAAGATGGCAGGCAGCGCAGAGCGACAATTCTCATTGGCGACGATGCGTCCAGACTGACCGAACCAGGGCTATTGTTCGAGGGACTGGGTTTCCTCCCATGGCGGCCGGCAGCCGTAATCGCCGGGGTGTCCGAGAGTGGCGCAGCCAGCCGGGTCGACCTGGAAGCCGGTGACCGAATTTCGTCGGTAGACGGCCAGCCGGTGAGGACGTCTTCTGATCTGATCGCCGAAGTATCCGCACGACCGGATCAATCGATCACGCTCGAATATTACCGTGACGATCTGCTTCGCTCAGTCGAGATCGACATTGGCTCGGAAAACGTCGACGGTCAGTTGATTGGTCGCATCGGCGTCAGCATCTCGAATGATTTCGGCGATTTCGCCTACCTGAGAAAATATGGCCCGCTGGAATCGGTTGTCCAGTCCGTCGACAAGACCTGGGCCACGATGGGCTTTACGGTACGTATGCTGGGCCGCATGTTGACTGGCGATGTTTCAATCAAGAATATTAGTGGGCCGATAAACATCGCGCAATTTGCCGGCGATTCAGCTGCCCGGGGTCTTACTGATTTCCTGACCTTCCTGGCGTTGGTCAGCATCAGCCTTGGCGTGCTAAATCTGCTGCCGGTACCCGTGCTCGATGGCGGGCAAATCGTGTATCAGATGGTTGAACTACTCAAGGGAAGCCCGATGTCGGAGCGGGCACAAGTGATTGGCCAGCAATTCGGCATTGCGGCGTTAATCATGCTGATGAGTTTTGCCTTCTATAACGACATAGCGAGAATCCTGGGATAAAGCACAACCATGACAGTTTGCGACAAAAACTTGAGTAAGGGCTGGCGTGCAGTATGCATCTGGATGGCCGCCGGCTGTTTCTTGTTGCCAATTATTGCGAATGCCGATGACTTCGTCGTTCGTGACATGCGTGTCGAAGGACTGCAACGAATTTCCGAAGGTACGGTGTTCAATTACTTGCCAATCAATATTGGCGATACGATAGATGATGTCCGTGTGCAGGAAGCGATTCGCGCCTTGTACGTCCAGAGCCTGTTCGATGACATCGAATTTCGGCGTGATGGTGACACGTTGATTATCGTTGTACACGAGAGGCCTTCGATTGAGAGCTTTGAAATCGAGGGCAACAAAGACATCAAGACTGAGGACTTGATGGAGTCCATGCGCGGTATCGGTCTGTCTAAAGGAAGTACGTTTGACCAATCCATTCTTGATACCGTGGAAATGTCATTGCGTGAGGAATATCACAATCAGGGCAAATACGGTGTGGTGGTTTCTTCCTATGTTCTGGAGCGTCCCAACAATACGGTGCGTGTTGGTTTCAACATCGTAGAGGGTGACCGGGCGAAAATTCGCCAGGTCAATATCGTCGGTAATGCCTCGTTTGAGGAAGAAGACATACGCGAAAATTTTCAACTCGACACGGCCAACTGGCTGTCGTGGTTCAAGAAAGACGACCGTTACTCCAAGGAAGCTCTGCAAGGCGATCTCGAGACACTTCGTTCTTTCTACATGGATCGCGGGTACGCTGATTTTCGCGTCGATTCAACGCAAGTCGCGATATCGCCCAATAAGAAAGACATTTTCGTCACAATTGGCCTTCACGAAGGCGATGTATACAGAGTCTCCGACATCAAACTGGTCGGCGATATGGTAATGCCGGAAGCGCTCCTTCGCGCGATGGTGCTGGCGCGCCCGGGATCAATTTTTAATCAACATTTGTTGGTGCAATCCAGTGAGTTGATGGGATATCGACTGGGTGAGCAAGGTTACTCGAATGCGGAGATCGAACCTGTTCCCGAGCTTAACCATGAGACGAAAGAAGCAGAGATCACTTTCTATATAGATCCCAAGAGTCGTGTTTACGTTCGTCGAATCAATTTTAACGGAATCGACCAGGTGGACGACGAGGTACTGCGGCGGGAAATGCGGCAAATGGAAAGTGCATACCTGTCTAGTCGATTGGTCGATCGATCCAAAGTCAGGTTGCAGAGATTGCCGTACATTGAATCGGTCAATACGAACAATGTGCCAGTTCCGGGCAGCCCTGATCTTGTCGATGTCGATTTCAACCTCGAGTACAGGATGCCGGGCCAGTTCAGCGGCGGCCTCGGATTTTCAGAATCACAGGGATTGATGCTAAACGGCAGCATCGTCCACACGAATTTCCTCGGCACAGGTAATCGCGTCGCTCTTGAACTGGTATCCGGTAAATACCAGAAGAGGTACAGCCTTTCGCACACCGATCCATATCGGTCAATGGACGGTATTCGTCGAACGCTGGGCATCAACTACCGCGACACCACACAGTTTACGTCGTCAGCATCCGATTTTTCGACCACAAGTGCCGGGGCGTCGATAGATTACGGTTACCCATTGTCGGAGCACCAATCACTGTCGTTCGGTCTGAGATATCAACACGCCGAACTTTTGTCATCGACATCGAGTACGCAACAGGCACAGGACTGGGTGCTTAATAATGGTGATCAGTTTCTTCGAGACGTAGGCGGCGGGGCGGTCTTTTTCGGGACCGCTTACGATTCGCTCGAACTCGTGGTGGGCTGGAGTTTTGACAGCCGCAACCGGGCGCTGTTTGCGGACCGTGGATCCCGCCAGCAGGTGTCCTTGTCAGTGACGATTCCGGGCAGCGACGTCAATTACTACACGGCACGTTACAATTTTACCAAGTACTTTCCGCTTGGGCGTCGCTGGACGATTAGCTACAACCTCGAGACCGCGCTCGGCCTAGCTCTCGACGAAACGACAGCAGTACCACCATTCATGCAATATTGTGCGGGTGGGCCGAATTCGGTGCGCGGTTTCAGCGAGTCCTACCTTGGGCCTCGGGACAGTTTTGGCAACCCTTACGGTGGTAACGTATTGGTTGCGAGCCAACTAGAGCTTATACTCCCGCTTCCAGCAAAATTTTCTTCGCAGGCAAGGGCGAGCATTTTCTACGATATTGGCAATGTTTTTAACACGGGTGAGGTTGCCTTCACTGATAAACTAGGGTCCCCTGTTGAGTACAAGCCCGATTTCGATGAACTACGTGCATCGGTCGGTCTTGCCGTACAATGGTTAAGCCCAATGGGGCTCTTCCGTTTCAGCTATGCATACCCACTCAATGAATATGAAGGAAACGACAGGTATTTCGGAGACGAAGTGGAGCGATTCCAGTTCTCAATTGGTCAAGCGTTTTAAGGAATGAATTGTATATGAAAGTTGTAAATCAGAAAGTGTATAGAATGGTCTTCGGTGTTGCGCTGGTATTCGCGTTTGCATTGCCAGCTAGTGCGCAAGAATTGAAAATCGGCGTGGTGAATATTCAAGCGCTGATGGAGCAAGCGCCGCAGACGAAATCAGCCATGGATGCTCTGCAGGAAGAGTTTGCTCCACGTCAGCGTGAGTTTTTGGCAACGCAGAAAGAATTCGAAGATCTTCAGGCGAAAGCGCAAAAAGATGTCGCGGTTATGGGTGAAACCGAACGCCGCAATGTTGAGAAAGAGTTGCGTGACCTGCAGCGTGAAGTCACGCGTCTGCAAAACGAATTTCGCGAAGATCTGAACCTGCGCCAAAATGAAGAGCTGGGCAAGTTGCAACGCTCCTTGCTCAAGGAAGTTCAGGACTACGCCTTGCAGGAAGGTTATGACCTCATCGTCGGTGACGGCGTTTTGTATGCGAGTTCGTCCGTCAATGTTACCGACAGCGTGCTTCAAGCTCTCGAGGCCGACTTTCAAGCGACGGGCTCGCGCTAGTTACGGCCTCGTCACGTGGACCCGCAATTAATGGTCCGATAAGGGTCCAATAATGGCGATCAGCCTCGGAGACCTGGCGACTCGATTCGGCTGCGAGCTGAAAGGTGACGCGACCGTGCAGATTGAGAGCGTTGCGTCACTGCAAAATGCCAATTCATCGTCGCTGACTTTTCTGTCAAACCCGGCGTTCAAACAGCAGCTCGCTGCGACGAAAGCTGCGGCTGTCATTTTGCGTGCCGAGGATGCGTCGCTGTGCCCCACAGCCTGTCTGATCAGCGACAATCCGTATGCGAGTTACGCGCGGATGGCCGCTGCAATCTGCCCGGCGCCGGAGTATGCGCCTGGCGTGCACACGTCGGCGACGATTGCGTCATCGGCGAGCGTCGCCCCCAGTGCGCATATCGCCGCAAACGCGGTAGTCGGCGAACAATCCACAATCGGTGAGAACACTTACGTTGGACCGGGTTGCGTCGTTGGTCCGGATTGCGAAATAGGGGACGACTGTCGATTGATTGCAAACGTCACGGTCGTTCGAAAAGTAACCATGGGGGCGCGCTGTATTTTACATCCGGGCGTGGTCATCGGCACTGATGGATTCGGCAATGCGATGACGCCGGAAGGCTGGGTCAAAGTGCCGCAGTTGGGCGGTGTTCGCGTTGGAGACGATGTTGAGATCGGTGCAAACACCGCGATCGACTGTGGATCAATCGACGACACTGTCATCGAGAATGGCGTCCGCATCGATAACCTGGTTCACATCGCGCACAATGTCAGGATTGGTGAACACACAGCAATCGCCGCGCAAAGCTGTTTCGCTGGCAGTGTCACTATTGGCAAACGCTGCATGTTCTCCGGCAATTCAGGGTCAACCGGGCATGTCACGATTTGCGATGACGTT
>PVMK01120877.1_pt1 | contig 16444 bp, 17 predicted proteins | sample 1853481 | NCBI WGS metagenome assembly PVMK01 (sample SAMN08533507, study PRJNA380276) | Marine sediment metagenome, whole genome shotgun sequencing project.
ATGTACGATCGATACTGAATTTTATTGTTTATTACCGAATTGTTCCTTTAGTTTTTTTATTTCTTTCTCAATCTCCGAAATTCTACCAATGGAAGCAGGAAGATTTTTTATATGAGCTTCTATGCGGTAAGCAGTTTTAATTTCTTTTGCAGGTGTGCCAAAATAATAACCGGCTAGTGTGATTGATTTGGAGACACCTGATCTAGCAAGAAGAATTACATTATCTGCTATTTTCAGATGACCTGCAATGCCAACCTGCCCGGCTAAAATACAATTGCTTCCAATTTTAGTACTTCCGGAAATTCCGCACTGCGCAGAGATAACAGTATCTTCACCAACAATAACATTGTGTGCAATCTGAACAAGATTATCAATTTTTGTTCTGCGCCCTATAATAGTCGAGCCAACTGCTGCACGATCAATGGTAGTGTTTGCGCCAAGTTCTACATCGTTTTCTATAATTACATTACCGATTTGCGGTATTTTCTGATAAATTCCTTTTTCATCGGGATTAAATCCAAATCCATCTGAACCAATTACAACACCCGGATGGATTATTACCCGTTCGCCAATCCTGCAATCTTCTCTTATACTAACATTTTGAAACACGATTGTATCATCTCCAACTTCAACGTTTTCAAGCAAAACTGTATTGTGAAATATTTTTACGTTGTTTCCGATTTTACAACCTGCTGAAATGGCAACATTCATTCCCAAACTAACACCCTTGCCTATCGAAGCATCTTTATGAATAAAAGCTAGGTCATTAATTCCGTTTAAATTGAAATCGGGTGTAAAGTATTTTGTGATAATTTTTCCAAAGGCTTTATCTGGCGATTCAACTTCGATGTAAGTTATATCATCTCTTGTCTTTTTAAAATCCGGCTTTACCAATATTGCCGAAGCTTTAGTAGATGGAAAATATTTTTCATAGGATGGGTGATAAAGAAATGTCAAATCCCCTTTATGTGCTTCTTCAATTCTTGCAACTTTCAAAATGCTAATGTTTTCATCACCGGAGACTTTTACCCCCGATGAACTGCGCTGCCTCCTTTATAGTAAAGTTCATCCTGTTACTCCAACTGAAGCTGTTCTAAAACTTTGGCAGTAAGGTCATACTCCGGTTTTGCATAGAGGAATATTATATCACCACTTCTATCAAACACATAATCGAAGTCCTCATCGGCAGCGATTTCCTGAATAACGTTAAAAATTTTATTCTGCAAAGGTTTCATCAATTCATCCTGCTTCTGAAAGAGTTCGCCCTTGGGCCCAAATTTTTTATCTCTGAAATCAGAAATATTTCTTTCCAGATCAGCCAATTCTTTTTCAGCTTCAGTTTCTGGTTTGATCGGTCATAACCAAATTTCTTTTATCAAAATCGTCTTTTTTCTTTTTATGCTCAGCTTCTAAATTTCTTAACTCAGTTTGCCAATCCCGGATCATGGCATCCAGTTTTTGCCTGGCATCCTGCACGTCGGGCAGGTTATCCATAATGGTATCCGAATCGATATACCCAATTTTTAATTGTGCCGACAGATGAGAAGATAATAAACCAACAAGAAAGAGAATTGAGATTATTTTTTTCATAGCTAAAAAAAGTGATTATAAATTAAAAAGGTTCCTGCTTATGGTAGGAACCTAATAAAATTCCAGGAAAATTTCGTTAGAATTATTTTCCTCTTTTCAACTGATCGAGCACTTTAAATGTTACGTCGTATGCACTATCGGCATAAAGTAAAAGAATATCCCCACTTTTATCGAAAATGAATTTCATCCCTTCTTCTTTTGCTACATTTTCAATAGCAGCATAGATACTACTCTTTACCGGAGCAAATATTTCCTCCTGTTTCAGGAAAATTTCACCTTCCGGCTGAGAAAATTTTTGTCTTCTGAATTCAACTACTCTTTGTTCCATCCCAACAATATTTTGCTGAGCAGCTAATTGCTGATCTTCAGGGCATGGTGCTAGCTTGCTGTTGATAGTTCTGCAACGCTTGTTGATATTCAAGAGTCATTGAATCTATCTGAGCTGACCACAAATTTGTTAATGCATCAAGATCGCCTTGCGCTTTTATAGCTGCGGGATATTGAGTAAGAATTATTTGTGAATCAACATATCCGATTTTTTCGCCTTGAGCGAACATCGAATTGAGCTAATAAATAAAATAGCTGCAATTATCAATAAGTTCTTTTTCACTAATATGTTCCTCTATTTAAATGAATAATATTCTTAACTATTAAAATCCTCTTCCAAACTGAAAGTGGAATAACCATCTGGGGTTCTCTTCCATCAGTAATTCTTCTGTCAAACCCGTATCCAAAATCGAACCCAATTAATCCAATAGGGTTAATAAGTATTCGGGCTCCAAACCCGACAGATCTTCGAAGATCAAAAATATCGGTTTTTTCAAAACTTTCAAAAACATTTCCGGCTTCGGCAAATGCCAGAACATACAGCGGTATAGGTTCAAGAGCAACGGCAAACCTTATTTCCGCACCGAATTTTGTCATCACACGCCCGCCGATAATTTGACCGAAAGCATTCCGCGGTCCAACCGTACGATCTTCATATCCTCGTAAAGGTACGGTGGCAATTACTAAACCATTACCACCCATAAAGAAAAACTCGAAGGGTTGAATAGGTGTATTTTTAACAAACTCATCGATGTAACCAAAATCCGCAACTGTATAAAAAACGAGTTTATTTGTGTTAAAAAGCCGCTTGTACCACTCAGCTTTAAAATCCCATTTTCAGGTAATCAACATCACCGGGCAAAAATGGTCCGCCTGATACTTCTGCACTAATCGTGAACACTGAGCCCTGAGAAGGAAATATTGGATTATCAATATTCCTGCGGCTAAGTGTTACGCCAACTGTAAACTGATTTGTTACTCCCTTCGCGGTAAAAATTTTGTCCCTGAATTACATTATTAAACTGATAACGGAACAGACCTTGAACGAAGAAAAAATCATCGGGAAATCTTAACCTGCGCCCAACTCGTAAGGTTGCACCTGTTTGTCTTAAATCATAAACAAACTGTTGCCTTGTATCGAAAAAATCTACACCAACAGATGTTGGGGTATCAAGAAACCATGGTTCTGTAAAACCAACAGTAAAAGTACGGAAAACGTTTCCAACACCAAACTGCCAATTAAAACTAAGTACCTGTCCGCCACCCATCGAAAACGGTTCTGCAATTGAGAAGTTAGTTAATGTAACTCCAATTGAACCGCTAAATCCGAAACTGCCGCTATACCCTACGGATGCATTAAGGTAATCACTCGATTTTTCTTCTACATTAAATGATACGGCTACAGTGCTGTCACTTTCAATCTGAGTTCCTATCCCCTGCGGCCCGTATAATTTTTCCACACTGAAATACTGAAGATTAGCAAGCTGCTGAACACTTCTGAAAAGTAAACCACGGTTAAAATAATCTCCGGGAATTGTATAAAGTTCTCTTCGTCACTACTTTATCTTTGGTTTTGGTATTTCCCAAAATATCTACCCTCGATATTCTAAATTGCTTTCTTTCTTCAACCCTTATTATAAGATCTACAGAATCTTCAGCAACTCTTTTTTCTTCAGGGATAAGATTAAAAGTAAGGTAGCCGTTATCGAGGTATAATGCTGATACATCCGATTGTTTTTCATTTCCTCTTAAGTTTTGCTGAAACTTTTGATAATCAAAGATATCACCTTTTCTAAATTCTAATCTTTGCGACAGCACCTGAGCAGGGTAAACAGTATTCCCTTCCCAAATTATATTTCGAACTATATATTGAGGTCCTTCATAAACCCTCATAACAATGTCAACGTCTTTATTATCATTATAGTAAATCAGAGTATCCAATGTTATTTCCGCATCTCTGTAACCCTGGCTGCGATAGTATTCTACAATCAGCTCAATATCTTTTTTAAAATCATCGGGATTAAATTCGGAACTTGACCAAAATTCCCACCAAACCGCCTCGCTTGTTTCATCCATTGCACCTTCAAGGTCGCCTTCTTCAAAAGCAGTGTTGCCGATAAACCTGATATCTCTGACCACAACTTCATCGCCTTCTTCAATCGTCATTTTTAGAACAATACGATCTTTTATTCTGCTTATCAAATTGGAATAGGATCTTTCGCCTGAAAAATATTCTACCGGTAACTCATCAGAAAGGTCTTTTTCATTTCTCCAGATTACAGTTATATCATCATCTAAAGTATCTGCAGAAAAATAAACGAACTGTTCGATATTCACAGAAGCATTTAAATATCCCTCTGTTTTATAGAGGTTTAATATTCTCCCTTTTAATTTGGATATATCCTGTGGTTTTAAAATTGATCCCCTGAGGAAAGTAATTTCCTTCTCGATATCATCTGTATCAATTCCATCATTCCCCTCAATAATTACACGTTCAACTCTCGAATACTCAGATACTTTAATAAGAAGGAATACACCATCAGCAATTTCTCTATCAATAAGTATCTGTATGTCTTTAAATATATTAAGCGCCCAAAGCTGCCTTATGGCATTAAGAGTTTTGTCTCCCGGTATTTGCATTTCATCACCAACTTTTAACCCGCTGTTCAGGATAATCGTAGAGGGATCGGCAGTTTTGTTACCCTCAACAGAAATACCTAATACTTTATAGGTGGTTGGCTGTTGTGCAATTGCCGTTGCAAAAAAAGAGAATAAAATAACTACTATAAAAAAACTAAATGATTTCCGTAGGGAGATTCTGAACATCCTTAACGCCTTTACTATTCTGAATTTGTTCACTTACTTTGCCGAATCTTCGTTCTCTTTTCTGAAATTCTTTGATTGCATTATATAGATGTTCCCGCTTAAAGTCGGGCCATAGTACATCTAAAATTACAAACTCGCTATATGCAATTTGCCATAGCAAAAAGTTACTTACTCTGAATTCACCGCTGGTTCTAATCAGTAGATCAGGATCGGGTAAATCTCTTGTTGTTAAATTATCAGAAATGATTTTTTCGTCTATATCTTCGGATTTTAATTTGCCTTCAGCAACCTGCTCTGAAATACTCTTTACAGCTTTAATTAGTTCCCACCGCCCGCTGTAACTAAGAGCAAGGTTTAATGTCATTCTTTTGTTGTTCTTTGTTTTTTCAATATCGGTTCTTAACTGATTTTGTACCTCAACAGGTAAAGAACTTAAATCGCCAACAGAGGTAAGCTTGATGTCATTTTTATCCAACTCGCTTAAGCGTGCTTTTAAACTGCTAAGCAGTAACCTCATAAGAGTAGAAACTTCGTCTTTTGGTCTGTTCCAATTTTCAGTTGAGAAAGTATAAAGAGTTAAATATTTAACCCCAGTTTCAGCACATGCTTCCACAATATCTCTAACTGTATCAACACCTCTCTTATGCCCGGCTGCCCTGGGTAGTCCTCTCCGTTTCGCCCACCTTCCCATTACCATCCATTATTATAGCAATATGAGTCAGGGAATTTCTCCTGATTTTTTAAGTTCCTCTTGAAACAGAATATCCGAGCTAGGTTGTTTTTTACCCAAAGTTGACTCTTTAAAAATAATTAAGCTTGTAAAATTAAACTTACAGTTCTATAATGTCAAGATATCAATGCGTTTTCATAACATAAATTAATTGAATAGTTAAAAATATAGAGTACAGTTTTGCCGGAAAAGGTAAAAAAATAGGAGAGATTATTTATAAGTGGTGCATAGAATTATCGGATTTAACTACAAAATTAAACGAACCTATGAAAAAAGCACATTCGGTACACGTTTACTTTTTCTTACAGAAGGAAGCCTTTCATCTACAATTTGAAATAGCTTAATATTTTTTTGAACATCCGGATCCAGTTGTTCAATTAAAATTTTTGCTTGTTTAAAACAAATAGCCGGAGCACCAACGAAAAGTTTTACTTTTTTATTAGTGTATTTTGTATGCCGTGTAGCTAAATAAGTTAGCTTCTCGCTAAGAATTATATTTTGAAGGTCTTGTACAGCAAGGGTTATTCCTATTGCATAATCCTTTTTATACCTTGCAATAATATCAACATCAAAACCCCCAACTTTTGATGGTTCAGGCAGGTAAGTTCCAAATTTCCTGCTGACTGTAAGGTATCCTTTTTTCCAAAATTGCTCTACTAACTGATCAACATTTTTTCTTACAGTTTCATTCATGTTTAATCCTCCTAACTTTTAGGATGCTTGAGGAATAATCGGGATTACGGGAGAAAACCTGAAATTATTAAGCACCCGAATATTCGATATTTTTTCGTAATTAAATTTTCTTACTTCATTTGTTCTCCTTACTCTTCCATAAATAACCTTCTTGCCGCTTCTTTCCCTGGTTATATAATAAGGTTCAATCAGAATTTCCTGCAGATCATATAGAAATCTTAAATTACTTCTGCTATAAATAGCCGCTGAGAAAATATCTGTTTTCATTAGTTGCTCCTTTCTTAATTTAGCCATCTAACAACTCCTTTAACTTTTCCGATGACTGAAAAATTATTACTTTTTTCGACCTGGATAGGTTGATAATTATCGTTCTCCGGTATCAACCTGATTTTTCCATTTTTTAGTTCCAACGATTTTACTGTAACTTCATCATCAAGCATTGCTACAATAATATCACCGTTCATACCTTTGTCGTTTGGCGAAACTATCACCAAATCACCTTCAAATATTCCGACCTTTACCATGCTATCACCCTGCACTCTTAAAGCAAAAGCATCTTCAGCTTTTTTAATGAACGAGGGATCGATAATAACCGAGCCATCTATGTTTTCCATTGCAAGGATTGGTGAGCCGGCAGCTACTCTTCCAACAATAGGTATTTTATTGAAGAATTCATTTTTAATATTTTCAGAAACATCCGGATAATCCTCTTCATCACGAATTACGCGAATACCTCTGCTTGCATTACTTTCAACATTCACGTAACCTTTTTTCTCAAGTGCATCGAGATGCCTCTTTACTCCAAATGTAGAAGATATTTGAAATCCCTTGCCGATTTCTCTCAGAGTTGGTGGGTAGCCATTCTCTCTAACGAAATTCTTTGATGAAAATCAGAATTTCGTTTTGCCTGTCTGTAAGTTGTTTTTTCATTTTAATAGTGCTCAATTGTTCACTACTAATATAGTAAACATATGAGCACTTGTCAAGGGATAAATGATGAATTGTAAACTATCGGCTTTTTTCGGTTATCTTAGCAGATTAGGTATAGAGCGCGTAGGTAAGTAAAAGAATTGGTAGGATTCGTCCATCAAATGAAATATTTTACGTCCAATTAAATGATTGTCATAAATTCCCCCGAAAAGTTTTTCACCAGGACCATAAGCAAAAACTCCCAACAAAACCTGCAGTATGATGTGAATTTAAAAATTCAACTCGGACAAATCGGCTCAACTAACACTCACTTCTTTTTTTTCTACACTAAAGAGCCAGTTATGGGTATCTTCTTTAATGCCATATTGAATTGAAGTAATTTCATCAAATAATTTTATTGCTAATTCTCCCGGCTCACCATTATTAATAACCATATCTTTGTCTTTAAACGTAAGCCAGCCAACGGATGAAATTACTGCCGCAGTGCCTGTTCCAAATACACCTAACAAATCACCTGATTCATGTTTTTCAATCACTTCATCTATCGTTATCTCTCTTTCAACAATGTTCATGTCCCACTCTTTAAGCAGCTGGATAACACTTTTCCTGGTGATGCCGGGCAAAATACTTCCATTCAATTTGGGAGTTACAATCTCGTCTTTCATATTTATGAAGATATTCATTGTGCCGACTTCTTCGATGTAACGTTGTGTTACTCCATCAAGCCATAGTACCTGCGTATAACCTTTTTTCATTGCCTCTTCACCGGCTAATAAACTTGCCGCATAATTAGCAGGAGTTTTACATTCGCCCAATCCTTTGCGTACTGCACGCACATAGTCATCTTGCGCAAGAATTTTAACAGGTTTAAAACCCTCAGGGTAATATGCACCAACAGGCGATAGTAATATTATCAGTTTGTAAGCTTTTGCAGGGTTAACTCCAAGGAAAGGATCGTTACCATAAATAAATGGTCTAATATATAAAGATTCTCCCTGATTAGTCGGGATCCAATCACGCTCAATATTAATCAGCTCTTTTAATGCGTTAAGTAGAAAATCATTATCCACTTCCGGGATACAAATTCTACGCGCCGAATTATTTAATCTTTGTATATGTTGATCAGGTCTGAAAATAACAACTTCGCCACTAACTGTTTTGTAAGCTTTTAATCCTTCGAAGATTGCCTGCCCGTAATGGATGAACATAGTTGCAGGGTGCATTTGTAGATCACTTATTGGTTTAATTGCAGGATTATGCCATCCATTATTTTCGGTATAATCCATTTCGAACACGTGATCGGTAAATATATTGCCAAAACCAAGATTATCCGGGAATTGAATTTTCTCAGTTCTTTCTTTAATGTTATAAATGATTTGTTCCATCTTTCAGCCCGTAAATTAATTTGAAAGAGTAGTGTATTAAATTTATATTAAGCATAATTTAAAGATAAGTCAACAGTTAAGACATTAAATTATGTTTTATAGATCATATTTTTTGAGGTACATCTCCCGAATGATTTTACTAAAAGAGAAGCATCCATAGAAAATAATCCAGAATCAGAATCATAGCAGCAGATAAAACAAAAGAGCGTATTGTTGCTTGCCCAACCCCTTCTGCACCTCCCGATGTATGAAATCCAATATGGCAGCCCAATAATGCAGTAACACCGCCAAAAACAACTGTCTTAAGTAAGCCGCCTGTAAAATCCGAAAATAAAAAGAACTTTTTAACAGAAATAAAAAAAACAGAAAAAGATACCCCGATAAAATACTTAGAAACTAAAAAAGCACCAAAAACAGAAATAACATTTGCAAACACAACCAGCACAGGCATCATAAATACCGAAGCTACAACACGCGGCATTGCTAAAAACCTAACAGGTGGTACAGCCATAATTTCAAGTGCATCAATTTGCTCTGTAACCTTCATAGTTCCTAATTCTGCGGCAATAGATGCCCCAACTCTTCCGGCAATAACAATTCCGGTAAGGACAGGACCTAATTCTGTGATGATAGCACGGCTTGTTGTGCCCCCCCAAAAGCGACATAGGTGCAATCCCTTTTAGCTGATAAGCCGCCTGCCATGCAGCAACTGCTCCTGTAAATGCAGCAATGATAAGTACCAGCGGAAGTGATCCAATTCCAATATGCTCCATCTGATATAAAACATTGCGCTTATTTTTTTTTAAATACCGAAGACTTTTTATGATACCGATTACCAGGATTGTAACCTGTCCAAGTTCACTTAGGAAGTAAATTACTTTACGACCAGATTATTTCAAAAAATCTGCTTATCATTAAATCTTTGATATTTATTTGTTCTCCTAATTTAATTAAAAAATCTGTTTGTTAATGAATTAAATTTGCTTGTGTATAAACTTTCCTACTTTTGCTTAAAGATTCCAAAAATTAAAAAATTGTGCTAAAATAATCTTTGGAATTCATAATGAGACACAGCCGCACCAACTCTTTAGGTACCAAATATCTACGTGGATTAAGCATTCGAAAAGAATGATATTTACGCCGCAAGAACAATTGGCATAAACCATTGATTTATAATTCGTTATAAAGAGAAGTATTTTTTCAGATTACACAGGGAGAAGAATTTTACAGAGTATTTTGCAGAGATAATTTTTTTAGCACCATTATTGTTAGAATCAATAACATAGGGATAAACTATTGAGAGGGCGAAACTTCGGAGGGTAAGTATTAGGCCGGTTTGGCCGGCCTTTTATTATTTAAGCTATGGAAGAAAAAACTATTAAAATCATAGAACAAGTTCCAGTAGGAATCATCACATTTTCTGTAAGTGGCGAAATTGATTTTGTAAATCAAAATTTCAGAAAATTTGGAGTACTATATCATTTCGAAACTTCAAACCTCCCTGGTAATAATATTCTACAGATAGATCTCTTTCCGAATATCAGCATAAAAGATGAATTACATCAACTTCTTAAAGGGCTTCCTTTTGAGAGGGAGATAAAGCAAATTACTACAAATGACGGCAGTCAAATTGATCTTATAGTAAAAGGCTCTCCTATATTAGAACAGGATAAAATTATCGGTGGAATACTATTAATTGAGGATATAAAAATTCTTATGAAAACAAAAGAAGAATTAGAACTAAAGACAGAATATTTTGAAAAGGCGATTCATTTTGTAAATGATGTGATGATTGTTACCAACCCTAAAGGAATTATTCAATTTGCCTCGGGTACAGCGTTAAAGAAAATAACAACAACTGATAAAAAAATTGTAGGCGGAAGTATTCTTGATATTTTTGATGAAGAAGTTAAATCTCTCATCTCAGATAAAATTGAAAAGGTTAATTTAAACATTGAAGCATCCAGGTTTGGTTTTAATGTTGAACAAGCCAATGAACGACACAGTTTCGAGTGTAAGTTAGAACCAATACTAAATAAACGCGGCACATTGCAATTCCTCTTTTTCTTTTTCAATAACATAACTGTTGATGTTTCGGAAAAGAAGCGGCTGGCAGAAAAAGTTGATGAACTCTCTTATTATAAATCCATAACCAACAATCTTAATAATGCATTATTTGTACTTGATAAAGAAGGGAAAATAATCTACTGGGATGAACAATCCGAAATGCTTTTTGGATTATCCGGAGAAAATGTTCTGGGAAAATTTTTCGGCAGCACACTTGAATTGTTTGATAAAAGATTTTTTGAAAACATAAAAAAAGATTTAGAGAAGGAAAAAATCTGGAAAGTAAATTTAAATATTTTTGGCAAGGAGCATAAAAAAGAAATCTTCGAAGCAAAACTCTCTTACCTCGATGATTATCAAAATACAATTGTTGTTCTTTGTTCAAATATAACCCGGAAAATAAAAGAGGAGGAAAAATTAAAACTTACCGGGGAATCCTATAAAAATTTATTGGAGAACACTAGTGAGTTGATATGTAAAGTTGATAATAAAGGAAACATAATTTTCACCAATAAAACTTTTTTAGAAGTTCTCGGTTATAACAAGGATGAAATAAAACAGAAACAGTTTAATCATATCATCCAACCAAAATATTTTGACAATAATATCTTCAATATTAACAGCTTCGATAAAACAAAACCCACAATGATTGAACTGCCTTTGCTAACTAATGAAGGTTCTTTGTTTTTAGCTACCGTAACTTTCATACCTAAAAGGGAAGGTGGGAATTCTTTAAACTATTTATGCTACATCACGGAAATTCCGACAGCAGAAAAAGTTGATGAAATTGAGTTGTTATTTCCTGCACTTTTTAAAGCTTCGCAGGATGGAATTGCTGTTGAAACAGACGGAAGGATTGTAGTTGCAAACGATTCATTTGCACAAATATTCGGATATGACGGCGGAAAAAAATTAGCAGGAAAAGATCTGCTCGATTTTGTTTCTAACGATGACATTCTTAAAGTAGCAGAATATTTCAGATTAAAAGAACATGGCAAAAATGCACCGGACAGGTTTGAATTTTTAGGAAAGAAAAGAGATAACACTTACTTCTATACAGAGTTTTCAATCTCTTCGTTTGAAACGAATGATAAAAAATATATTGTGATGGTTACAAGAGATATTACAGAAAGAAAGCGAGCACAAAAAGTAATACGTGAATCGGAGGAGAAATACAGGAACATTACCGAGAACATCGACGACTTTTTATATACGTTTGAGAGAGCGGGAAAATATATGAGACCGCTATTCTACACAATTGCGGTAGAAAAGATAACCGGTTATGATCAAGCGGAATTCCTTGGTGATTCAAAATTATTTTTGAAGATTATCCACCCGGACGATTTTGCTGATGTAAAGAAAAGACTATCTACTTTAATGAAAAGTAATATTCAGAATTCAGGCGAAATGGATTTCAGGATAATTAATAAACAAGGAAATATTGTTTGGGTTAGAAATAAAGTTAATTTCATTAAAAATTCTTCCGGAAAGATTCAAAAAATTTACGGTTTGGTAAGTGATATAACTCTTAAGAAGCGAGCCGAAGAGGAAATGAAAAAATCAACCCAAGAGCTTATAAAGCTTAACGAAACAAAAGACAGATTTCTGGGTATTATTTCACACGATTTACGAACACCGTTTAGTTCGATTTTAGGATTTACAGATTTGTTGGCTAATGATGAAGAATTAACCAATGAAGAGCGCAAACAGTATGTAAACTATATTCAGGAATCTTCCAAATCAATGCTGTCGCTTGTAAATTCGCTGCTCGATTGGACAAGATTGCAAACAGGAAGAGTTAAATTTGAGCCGGAAAGAATTGATTCAAGCTCGTTAATTGAAAGTTCAATTCATTTGGTATCCGGCGATGCTTTGCGTAAACAAATAGAAATATATTCAACTGTGAGCAAAGGGAAATTTATTTTTGTGGATAAAAGTCTTATCAACCAGGTTTTAAACAATCTTTTGTCTAATGCAATTAAGTTTACAAACAACCACGGCAGAATAACTATCTCAGTGAGACCCGCATCAACATTAAGCTTTTTGGAATTTTCAATTAGAGATACCGGACAGGGAATTAAAGAAGAAAACCTCGATAAGCTGTTCAGCGTTGACACAAAGTTTACTACAGAAGGAACCGAAGGCGAAAAAGGAAGTGGATTAGGTCTTTCTCTTGTTAAAGAGATAGTTGAAAAACATGGCGGAATTATCTGGGCTGAAAGCGAATATGGAAATGGTTCTAATTTTAAATTTACTCTTCCCGTTGCTTCCGCTAATATTTTAATTGTAGATGATAACAGAACCGACGGTTTGCTATATTCAAAGATACTTAAAAACATCACACCCGATTATACTGTTGATTTAGCTTCAAACGGTGTGGAAGCTCTTGAAAAAATAAAGAGCTCTCCTCCTGCTCTTGTAATTACAGACCATTCGATGCCCGAAATGGATGGCTATAATTTGGTAAAACAATTAAAGAAAGAAGGGTTATTGGGAAAACCTCCCGTTATAATCTTAAGCACAGAGATGGATAGAAATATTATCGAAGATTATAATGAGCTTGGTGTAGAATATGTATTTCAAAAACCGGTAAACCTTAGAAGTTTTAAGCAAGCTGTTGAAAAATCATTAAGGAAATATATTACCGGAAACAGGTGATCTATATTGCCCTGTAAACATACCAGTTAGGTAACACTTCTTCTAAATAAATAAATTGTTCCGGCGAAATTTTTGGTATAGACGATTTGTTTTTACTGAACATAAATCCGACTTCTATTCTACCAAACCCACCAACAAGAATAAAAATACATTGCGGATAAATTTCATCAGTAAAAATATGTTCAAGGTTTAGTTTATTCATTAAAAAGTTCAAGTCATCTGCACGTTCATTATCAAACGCTCCAACAACATTGTAAAAATCATTAATGTTTTCTGAGAGAAATAATTTTAGCTGTTCATCAGTTCCAATCAATAATTTAAGAACTATTAATAATGATGATACGGAATCTGGAAGGTTTTCAATCTGTGAAAGAGAATCGGTGGAACTGTAAATATAACCAGGTAGTTGAAATTTTCTAACAGCTCCTATTTTCCAATTTCCAGAAATGTTACTCAAATAGCAGTAAAAATTAGCCGTGTTGCCATTATCTTTAATTACAATCCCATAAACACCTGTTTGATCATTCAACTCAATTTTTCTAAAGGTAACGGTTGCCCTGCCGTTTAGTTCTTCGCCAATAGTTGGATAGCCCACATCCTGCAGCGTTTCGCCGATAAAATATTTTTCTTTCTCGGGAAACTGAGTTTGATTGAAAAACATATCTACTAACCATTCAGGTGAGTTTTCAGGATAAACACTTTTCTGAGCAGGAGACGTACTGAATGATAATAAAGAAAGAATAAAACTGAGAAGAATTAAATTTAATTTGTACATCACTCTATTCATCATCTTTTTTTCAAAACAATTCCGGTTGATGGATCAAGAACTGCTTTGGCGGATATTACGGTAATCGGGTCAACAGCTGCGCTGCGGGCATCAACTAAAATTTCCCAGTCACCTTCCGGAAGGAAAAATTCTTCTGTAATTTCTGTGCTTGCATTGAACAGCACAATAAACTTATTGCTTTTGTAATCTAACATATATCCCATCGCAAAAGGATTATCCTTTACATCAAAAAAGTGAAGTTGCTCGTAATCCGCACGCCGGAATGCTTCATATTTTTTTCTGAGTTTAATTAATCCTTTATAATAATTTAGCAAGTCCTCATTAATTTTTGCGTGATTATAATTGATATAATTTGTCTCGTTATCCTTATCGTAACTGTTGTGATCTATCATTCCATTGCGTTTATCGCTCACACCTAAATCTTTGGGAATAACTTTACTGCGTGCAAATTCCTGTCCTTCCGATATCATTGTAATACCTCGGGAAGTAAAGAGGAATAATGCAGCGAGCTTATTAAGTTTTAACTGCTGCGCGGTTAGCTTAACGTGTTCATCCACGTCTTCAATTATTTGATCTTCTTTAACATCACCCAATCCTAAACGAATGAAATCTCCTAGAGTGTAACCATCATGCGATTCTAAATAATTAATAGAATGTTCAGGTATTTTAAAAAGTCCATGTTTATCTTGAATAAGAGTTCCATTCACATAACTTTTAATTCTGTCGGGATCATTATTACCATACCATTTTCCGAATATCCAGCCATTACCATTGAATGGATTTTCTCCTTTAATTCCGTTCCGTATCTGATCATTCCATGCGCCCCAGCCGCGTATTGAAAAACCGGATGGATCATATCCGCCACCCCACGGCTCGCAAACAAAAATTACTTGCGGATTGATTTTCTGCGCTTCGTGAATTACTTCTTCGATAGTTTCCCAATCAATTAATTTTCCAAGATCAAAACGAAAACCGTCTACGTGATATTCCTTCATCCAATATAGAATGCTTTCAACAATTAATCTCCGGGACATAGGTCGCTCGGTTTTAAAATCGTTTCCGCAATAACTTTGAGCAATATAGTCACCATGTTCATCCAACCGGAAATAATATTGTTTATCAATTTCTTTCAGGTTTCCAAGTTCATATTCCGATATGTGATTGTAAACCACATCCATTATCACCGCTAGCCCTTCTTTGTGAAAAGCTTTTACCATATCTTTAAAATCATTACTGCCTTTGCTTCCTTACCACTCCATTATTCCATTCGATGTTTCTAACATTTTCGCTGTAATAAGCTTCGGGTGCAAAGTACGCTGCGGTCATGTATCCCCAATGATTTCTTTCGTAAGGATTCCACGAATTAAACTTGCCGTTTAAAGAATCTTTAAATGGAATTTCAATATTTGCAAATTCCTGGGCGGGTAATAATTCAACGGCGTTTACACCAAGGGTTTTTAAGTAGTCTATTCCGCCGGTTTTTCCTTTTTCAATAAGTCCTTTATAAGTTCCTCTTTCTTCTGCGCCGGAAGAATGGTGTTCCGTCATATCGCGGATATGCATTTCGTAAATGATAAGATCGCGCCAATCCATTTGTATCCACTCATCACCCTCCCAATCATAATCATCTTCTTTAATAACAATAGCGCGGCGGGGATTAAAGTAAGTGTTAAAAGTTGTAACGGCTTTAGCATACGGATCCAGGCAAATTATATTTTCTATTCCTGGAATATCGCTGTGTTTAACTCTATATCCATAAAATGATCCGTATAATTCACCTTCAAGAGACGCTTCCCAAACACCGTTTTCATCTTCTTCCATATCATAAGCTTTTCCGAAAACTTGTTCTGGATTTTCAAAAATTATCAGTTTTACATCCTCAGCTGAGGGAGAAAATACACGAAAAAATGTTCGTCCTTCTTTAACAAATGAGCCGAGTTTTTTATCTGAATATAACTGACCGATATTTTTGTGCTGTGGGGGATTTACTTTTAATTGTTCCACATTATTTTCTTTTACAAACAATTTGGTTTCCATAATTGTCAATGATAGAATAATTATTCATATAATAAAAGTTTTAATGTCAATCTTCATACCAGTTATCAATAAAAGTTATTCGAGTTTTTTGAATGATTAAATGGATACGATATATATATTACTACTAAGAGGAATAAATTTCACCATCAACAACAGGAGTAACACATATTAACGGTTTATCGGGAACGTTAAATTTGGAAAAAATTTCTTCGAACAATTGAATATGCATTCCTCTTTTTTCAAACTTGTGAAATCTCTTATAGCTCATAAATTGTTCTTTTTCATCAGTCGGCGCATCAAACTTATACGCAATGTTAAAATCTTCCTTTGCGCGTCTTTTAAGAAATTTAATTTTGTTATCATCACCGCCCTCTTTTTCGTAGGCAACAGCACGGAATTCATCAACAAGCCCAT
>PVMK01114553.1_pt1 | contig 16443 bp, 27 predicted proteins | sample 1853481 | NCBI WGS metagenome assembly PVMK01 (sample SAMN08533507, study PRJNA380276) | Marine sediment metagenome, whole genome shotgun sequencing project.
AATAAATGCAATTGCTGTAAGACTGGCTGCAACGAGAATCATTCCATACCCTGCCTTAGCATGATGATGCGGCTCCTTCATTACCCGAAAAACCGCTATCCTTGAATTTATTCTTTTCAAGCATTAGATTTTCGATCAAAAAATAGTACAATCTTAGAAAAAAAGAAAAGATAGGAAACCATACAACATTCAGTGAGTATTCAAATTCTTCAATATGAGTTTCTGGGACCAATTAGGCTAGATGAATGGGGGCCTCCGATGGAAAAAGTTGTTTATCTTATTTTTTCTAGAAACAAAGACTCCTTTAACATAACCTATGTTGCTGATTGTGAAAAAACAGACGAGAAAAATTTTTTTGTGAACCATTCAAATTTTAAATGCTGGATTCAAAAAGCGGGATCTGAGGATTCACTTTATCTTGCTATTTTACCAATGTTTGAATCAAATGAATCCGAAAGAAAGAGTATTATTAAAAAAATTCTTCTTCATTATCGTCCTACCTGTAATGAGAGTGATATAACAAACAAACAACCAGATAATGTTGTTAGTTCTAAACCAGATTCAGCATCTACAAACAATTCTATAGAAAATTCAGATGAATCTAAAGAAAAAATTCCATGTCCCTGTTGCGGACACCATATGAAAATAGATAGAGTACTTGAAAACACTACAATTCTAAAATGTACGGGGTGCGGCCTTAGCGACACACGATTAAATTCATGACCTTGTTTTGTTTTGAACTTCAAATAATTGTAACATCAATAAATCCATTGCTTTTTTCAAATGCTCAAATTCATTAATTGAATGAATCTGACCTTCAACTAGTGCTCTTTGAACTTTAATAGAATTTTTCTGAAATTCATCTTTTGCTACTATCTCCATGGCATTGAGTTTGGACAATAGGTTATCTAGGTCTTTTTTCATCTCCTCGGAGGGAGCATGTTTTTTCATATTTTGGATAAAACTAATTTGATATATGAATTGTGGTCACAACAAGTCTTCGTCTATGTTTTGAATAGGATCTACATACTGTTGACAAGTACATGTTGGAATTTTACATTTTCCAACTCCCATCAGAGATTTATTTTCTTCAGAGGATACATGTGCCTCATCTGTATGATGGCAAAGACGGCAATTCATGCAAAATCTATTCCTTCCCATTATTTAAGCCAGAAGTTTAGATTATGGAATTAAAACTGCCCTCGCTTCGATTTGCGAGTCTTTTAATTTTTTTAAAACCTCGTTAGCTTTTTCTAAAGGATATGTTTCAAAAATTACTTCAAGATTTTCCTCATCACATATCTTGATTACTTGCTCCATATCTTTAGTTGATCCTATGAGAGTTCCACGAATTGTTTTTTCTTCAAATGCAATAAAGGACAGCTTTTCTCCTATTGTTGCAATTACAATTGTTCCCCCTTTCTTTACTGACTTTATTGCGGTGTCAGTTACCACATCCGATGGTGCAAACACGATTGCAGCATCGAGCATTCCATGTTTATCTTTTATTTCATTTAGAAAATTTTCTTGATTTGCCGAAAACACCATGCTATCAGTGGCCCCCAATCTATTTGCAACGTCAAGATGATTTTGATTCCTAGAAAATGCAATTACGTCACATCCTTCAACTTTTGCAAATTGCACTGCCATATGCCCAACCCCCCCAATACCAAAAATGCCAATCTTTTTGTGTGGTTGTGGCTGTGCTGCCTTTACTGCTTTAAAGGCCGTAATGCCTGCACAAAATAAAGGAGCTGCATATTCAGGCTTCATATTTTCAGGCACCTTTGTTGCAAAATCTTGTACAACTGTAATGTATTCCGTATAGCCACCCTTGAAGGACTCTCCGGTAATTATGGAGGATTCACAAAGATACTCTTTTCCATCTTTACAATATTGGCAATTCTTACATGCTTCTAAAAGGGGAGTTATCCCTGCTCTGTCTCCTACTTTGAATTTTGTAACTTCTTTTCCGATTTCAACCACTTTACCTACTAATTCATGACCTGGCACTGTAGGGAGCGTAGGTGGTATTCCGAGATGCTTCCAATCTCCTTCAATTCCATGTAATTGCGAATGACATACACCACATGCCTCGATCTTGATTAAAATTTCATTCTGTTTTTTAATTTCATGTCTATCAATTTCTGTCAACTTTAGAGGGTTTGTTTCAATTGGAGCACATTCAGATAGAACCATTGCTCGCATTTTTTCCATACGGGTCTATTTTTTCCAATGAAATTTTAACATTGTTAAAATTTTACTACTCTATTTTACATATTTTTTACAAATTAATAATTTGAAGGTGTATAAGGAACCAAATCTTGAAGAGAAAAAATGTCTAGAAAAGGTAATTGGACTGAAAAAGATGAAGCTACCATTAAGGCAATCGTTGTAAATATGATAAATCAAAAACAAATGTTTAGAGAACTTGGAGAGACAGGTGAATTACATGATTCATTTGATGTTAAAAATTCCAGAGAATACGTCCTAGGTCTTTTCACAGGAATAGTAATCAATCTTTTTGCAAACTATTGGGTAAGCGAACACGAAGCGGGTTTATTGCCTCAAGATTTGGCATATCTTTATCATAAAATTGCCTTATTTCATGATATGATTGTTGAAGGGTTATTCGAATAACAATTTATTTAATCTCAGAAATTTCCAAAATTATTAAAACAATTTTTTTGGGCACCACTATCCTTCTTGATATGTTACCGAATATGAATTCATTAGAAAAATATATGTCAAATAGGTACCTAGTTTATGCCTGAAAAAATAACTCCTGAGGATCGTGAACGTGTGGCTCTATTACGACTAATTACAAACTCAAAGCAAGAATTCAATAAACTTTCTGTGGCACAATTGAAAAGATTAGAAAAACTAGTTGAAAAAAAAGATTACAGTCACAACAAAAAAGCCCATAAATCAAAATTAAAACTTCTGGGAAAAATTAACGTCAGACTTTACGAGTTAGAGGAAGGAAGATCCATTCTTTAGATTTAAGATTTCAATTAGATACAAATAGTGAAAAGAATATGTTGTAACGTGACACAAAACCAACTTGCAAACGAGACTAGCCCCTACTTACTTCAACATGCACACAATCCTGTTCATTGGTCTGCATGGAATAATGATGCACTAAAAAGAGCACGGGATGAAAACAAACCAATTTTTCTTAGTATTGGTTATAGTGCGTGTCATTGGTGTCATGTGATGGCTCACGAGTCATTTGAAAATGACGATGTTGCCAAATTTATGAATGAAAATTTTGTAAACATTAAGGTAGATAGAGAAGAGCGACCAGATATTGATGATATTTACCAAAAAGTTTGTCAAATATCTACCGGACAAGGAGGTTGGCCTTTGAGCATTTTTCTTACACCGCATCAAAAACCATTCTATGTAGGAACTTATTTTCCTGTTTTGGATTCCTATGGCCGTCCTGGATTTGGAAGTATTCTTCGACAGTTATCACAAGCATGGAAAGAAAAACCAAAAGATATTGAAAAAACTGCAAACAATTTCCTAGAGGCATTACAAAAAACAGAGACAATCAAAGTTCCAACAAAATTAGAAAGACTTTTGCTAGATGAAGCAGCCATGAACTTATTTCAAATGGGTGATTTCTCTTATGGTGGATTTGGTGGGGCCCCAAAATTTCCTAATGCTGCCAACGTCTCATTTTTGTTCCGGTACGCAAAACTTTCTGGACTCTCAAAATTCAACGAATTTGGCCTAAAAACCCTAAACAAAATGGCAAAGGGAGGAATTTTTGATCAAATCGGTGGAGGATTTCATAGGTATTCTACAGATGCTAAATGGCTAGTACCACATTTTGAGAAGATGCTTTATGATAATGCATTGATTCCAGTAAATTATTCTGAAGCATATCAGATAACAAAGGATCCTTTTTACCTTGATATTCTCAGAAAAACACTGGATTTTGTTTCCCGTGAAATGACATCTTCTGAAGGAGGATTCTTTTCTGCCTATGATGCTGATTCTGAAGGAGAGGAAGGAAAATTTTATGTCTGGAGTAAAAGTGAAATAAAAAATATTCTCGGAGATGATGCAGAACTATTTTGCCTATATTACGATGTAACTGATGGAGGAAACTGGGAAGGGAAAAATATTTTATGTAATAATATTAACATCTCCACTGTAGCATTTAATTTTGGAATAACAGAAGATAAAGTTAAAGAAATTATCTCTTCATGTTCTAAAAAACTACTAGATGTCCGCTCTAAACGTATTTCTCCGGGGTTGGATGACAAGATCCTCACATCATGGAATGCTTTAATGATTACAGCATTTGCAAAGGGGTATCGTGTTACTGAGGATGTAAATTATCTTAATACTGCAAAAAACTGTATTACATTTATTGAAAAAAATCTTCTTGTTGATGGTAAATTGTTAAGAACTTATAAAAATGGCACCGCAAAAATCGATGGATATCTAGAAGATTATTCATATTTTGTAAATGCCTTGCTTGATGTTTTTGAGATTTATCCTGATTCAAAATATCTAAACCTTGCATCACAATTAGGACATTATCTAGCTGATCACTTTTGGGACGAAGAAAATCACACCTTTTTTATGACTTCTGATAGTCATGAAACCCTAATCATAAGGCCAAAGAGTAACTATGATTTGTCTTTACCTTCGGGAAATTCAGTTTCATGTTTTATTATGCTTAGATTATTTCATCTTACTCAAGAACACAAATTCTTGGAAATTTCTACAAAAATTATGGAATCTCAGGCACAAATGGCTGCTGAAAATCCATTTGGATTTGGATTTTTGCTAAATGTCATCTACATGTATTTACAAAAGCCTCTTGAGATTACAATTCTAAATGATGCCAACAAAGAGATTACCAATTTTTTGAAAAAATCATTTCTACCAGAGTCTATTTTGGTTTCCATACACAATTCAAATCAACTTGAGGCCTTGTCTACTTATCCGTTTTTTGCTGGAAAAAACTTTGATTCTAATACAACTAATGTCTTTGTTTGCAGAGATTTTACTTGCTCCTTACCTCTTCAAACTATTGAGGATGTAAAAAAAGTATTATAACAATTCTAAAATTCATTAAATTTTTCTCAAATCAATATTTAATATCTCGCCAACTTGAGGTCTGCCAAGATGTTCGTATCTATTTTTTGGCATTACCATTGTAATTTGAGTTTGTTGATAACTTTTCATCTTTATTGTAGGTTGAGCTTGAAGAATTGCCTCTAATAGAGGCATAACCTGTTCCTTTGTTTCAGAGTCCAGTTTTTTGGCAACATTTTCGATAATCAGCTGCTTTTGGGAGATAGGCTCAGTTGATACATTTTCAATTAATGTCAATTGTATCATTTGACCATTATCCACAATTTGTGAAATTTTGAATTCATTTGTATCTGACAATAAATTGATAGATTATCCTTGTGATTTATCTTTAACGTAGGGCAAAATATAACGAAACAAATGCTATAGCTACTGATCCTGATACCCCTAACCCAAAAATAATTTTGCTTCCATCTATTTTCATAGAATTGCTATCCTCAATACAAATTAAATTGTATCTCTTTCTTCTCAATTTTTCTGACCAACTAACCATTCATGCGAAATCATCTTAATACAAACTGATTCTTCTGGGTGGTATCATCAAGGTAAGTTGTTTTCAAGCATCTACAAAGGCAACAATATCACTAAAACTCTGAATATCTATGGAATTTCTCTGAAATATTATTTAGATTTAGACTCTGTTTTTGATTCGGTTTTTCTTTCTTTTTCAATGATTAGGTTAGGAGAGCCAATTAATGATTTTTTGATTAATGCGGCACGTTTTTTTAGAATCTGGTTAAATTCATTCATGTCTTCTAATCCTGGTGTTTGTTGTTGATTTTGATATGCTTGCAAAAATCCCGAATATACGCAACCAACTATTATTCCAAATGCAGTATCAGAAACTGATTCAATCTCAGGAAAATAATTTTCTGCAATTTGTTTGTATGACTGAGATTCACTAATGTAGTAATCAATTAAACCTTCTATGAATTCCCTGTTCTCTTTTGAGATTGCCATTGTTTTGCTTCCTTTTTTGTTTATTTAAATATCCTAAGTAAATTGTTATTTATCCATGAACAATTGTTTTGTTGTTGTGGAAGTTAGATTTAGACGAAGAGTATTTTAGAATTTTTGATTCAAATAAACTGATTGCGGGATATTTTGATCCTGACTATGGAGACCTTTATCCTAAGGAAAACTCTGAAGAAATTATTTCTCAAATGTTGAAAAATCATGATAAAATAACTGGGGGATTTATTATGGTACCAATGGTAAAATTTGGATTGTTTGATACTGATTTGGAAACTAACCTTGATACAGTAGAGACTCAAGTTAATTCTGTTCTAGATAGATTGAGTAGATGGAGAAAATTTCTTTCAAAAACCCATCTCAAAACTCATTACGTTAGAATATCTCACACAGACCAAGATATGCTGACCATTACATTTCCATTCAAATTTTCTAAACCTACTCCATTGGACAAAAAAGAAATGGTTGTAGAAATAGCCCCTACCTTGGATTTGTTGCAGAAATTAAATTTGTTATAACTCTTCCAGAGTATCTCGTGATTACAATATATGTTGAAACTGAACCTGCAAGTAACAATAATGATCCAATTGGAAATTCCGGAACTGCAGCATATTCTTCTGATTCTGCAACTAAAGTATAATCAGTTATTTTTGGAATTTGGTTCTTGTCTAACATAGATACTACAAAAAACGTGTCTTCATCTGAACCCAAATAGTCTGGTTCTGGATGGATTCTAGACACTGCTGCAACATTCCCATCTCTATCATATAGAGTGACAATTACTGCTACAGTGTTGGCAGTGATATCTCCATTGTTTTCTACAATTCCAGAAATTATTAGATTGTTGTGACTATCCCTTGATAATTCTGAATATGTAATGTCAATTGCCTGACCCTTTGGTTCGCTTATAGAGTAGTCCATATCTAACGAGTATGATTTTATTTGTTCGGATTTAATATCGGTAAAAATAAAATCAAATGGTCCTTTCATTTCTGGCATTATTGTATTGACCAGAGTTCTAGTTTGTTTGGTTAAAACGACATTGTTGTTTTCATCATATAGTGTTACAAACACATTAACTTGGTTTAGCGGCGAGTTTAGGTTATTTTGAATTTCTCCTACTACATGAAATGCTCCGTCATCTCCAATGTATTGTTGATCATTTTGTATAGTTACTTGTGCAAATGCAACTGGGATTACAATTGACAATACAAATAATGTTACAAAATATTTTTTCATGTTTTTTTTGATATCTGATCTTTAAAGAAGTTTATGGTATTGAGATGCCTATTTTTTCTTATGTAACTCATAATTGTGACATATTTTTTTCTCAAGCCTACCTTGTTTATGCTGAAGTTATTTGAAATTAAAAAATTAAATACTTCTTAAAAAATTATGCTCATTATGTTGCGAGAAAAGATAATTGATGGTGCACTCACGTTTGATGCTTTACAATGGTTATCTATACCTGCAAATGATCCAAAGCGTGTGGCCTATCTGGTTGGTAAACTACAAAAGTATTCTAAGGGTATGAGAATACTTAGTATATCTGATAATTCTGAACTAGAGTTTAACGATTCAGAGAAAGAACCGTGCGTAATGGTTTTCAAAAGAGGTTCACTTGTAGGATACGAAAACGGAACTCTGTATTACAAGGATGAGGATGTATCATCTATTAATCCAAATATTTGAAAATAACTTCAGAATTTTAATCACAGCAATATTGTCTATTACATAAGCAAAATGTCATACCAAAAATATTATAATGAAATTATGGCTGCACCCTGCTTTTGCTGAATAATATTCTACCAGTCCTATCATTTCATATTCTAGGGCTTCCTGATACTGTGAGTCTGATCTAACCTTAAAGGATTCATCACCAGTCCTCATCCACTCTATGTACTGCTTATCGCTGTCTAGTTGTGTCTGGGACGACAACTTTAACAAATCTACTGCTGACTCAAAGGCCTCTGGTGGTACAAGATTGTCATATTTGGAAATAATTTCTTCAAATTCCACGACGTGTTTTTCATAGTAATGAAACAATTCATCTTTAGTTATTGATCCCTCTTCCCACTGTGCTTTTTCTGAATAAAATTGACTCTGTAAATCTTTACGTCTGTTTGAATTTTTTCTAGTTCATTTCCAAATGTGAATCCTTTTTGTCTTGTTTGCTCTGCAGAATAATTGTAACTTACAATCCCAGTTATTATTACTGCCACAACTACCAAAATAACTATATTTTGTTTCTTTTTCTTTTTCAAAACTAATCGGTATAATTCCCGTTCTCATCTAGCTTTAGTTCGATTGTCAATAATGTTCCGCTGATAAATGAATCATTTCGAATTTTTCTTACACGTGCCACATCAAGATGATATGGCCAAATCTCCACTACTATTGCACCTACTTTGACGTTTTCAGGCGCATCAGTTAATACAATATCTTCTTTTTTTACTCCGTATCTTTCTAAAGTGTGAATAGAATGTTCAACTAATGGATCTGGATTATTGTGATTAATTGCCCAAACAGTTCCTTCATAATCTATTTTTTCCATTTCGAATTAGACAGAAATTGACTCCTATAACAATTATTCTGTTGGGTATCTAGCTTGCTTGTATGATATTTTACTGTACAATCAACATGAGAAAGAAAAAACACCCCTTGGAATAAGGCAATTCTAATTTTTTCTTGTTTTACTAAATGATGCTCCAAGAATTTTCTTTCTGATAATCTCAACTGTCTTGAAAACCACATCAAAAACCAATTCTGTCTTGTTCCCTAAAATTCTGATGATGATTCCTGATTCGTCTGGTAAAATAGAGGTTCCAACAGAAACTTCGTGTATATCTCTAATGGCTTGGTTTATAGTATTTTCGAGTTCAATTACATCTTCCTTTCTAGTAAAGATGTAAACTGTTCCAACTATACTATATTCTCCTAATATTCCAAAATCTTTCAATTTTTGTTTCTTTGGTTCAATTTTTGTATTCTCTAAAAATCTTATTTTCTTTTCTTGGTTCTTGCAGTGGGTTCTTAGGTAACAAATGTCATATTCAAAAGATTCTCCCATGGCGACTCTTCCGGGAGTTAAAATTTCTGAATATATCAAAGTGGAATTGTCATGAACGTAGAGGTTCACTTTTTGATAATATCTAGAGTTCTTGTATGGGATTATCTGTTCAGGAATGTATTCAAGATAACAATTCTCATCAACTGTAATGTTTACCATTTGTGATGCAGAGTTTGAATTCATACTGTAGATTCTAGTGGCGCCTTGAGTTGTAATGTGTACAACGGCCTTGTTTTTTAATAAAACATCAGTCCTATACCTATCACCTTGCAGGATTCCCCCTGATGGTGAAATAACATAGAGATATGCCATACCTGGAAGTGAGTTTTCAGGATATAGTGCTCGTTGAATTTGTAATGGGACTTGAGAGAATTGCCTTGTAACAACTGTCTTGCCTGCACTATCAATTTGGAGTTCCAAGTCAAGAATTCCTACTTTTCCAGATTTCCCAACTCCTAATTGTTTTACTTTGGCCTCATACGCCTGAATTTCCTTTGGTACGTCATTTGGTGTATAATATTCTAGTTTATTCAATAATCACACCTTTTGTGTAATTGCTGATTTTGGTGCAGCATCTAGTAAAACATCATGTATGATATGCTCAGTTACTTTCATTACCCCTTCATCAGTTTTACAGTTGATAAATTCAAACGGTTTTTCCTTTCTAATCTTTTCTGCATCTCTTTTCATAATTTCAAGATCTGCCCCAACCATACTAGCAAGATCAATCTTGTTAATCACTAAAAGATCACAACTCTCAATCCCCAATCCTCCTTTTCTTGGATACTTGTCTCCACCTGCAACATCAATTATGTAAATAAAATAATCTGCAAGAAGTGGGCTGAATGTAGTGGTAATGTTGTCTCCACCGCTTTCGATAAAGATAAGATCAAGATCAGGATGCTTTGATTCCATCTCTTCAATCACGGAAAGATTCATCGAAGGATCTTCTCTTACGGCAGTATGTGGACATCCACCTGTTGCAAGACCTACAACTAAATTTTCTGGAAGTAATCCTCTTTTAGTAGCCAAATTGGCCCTCATTCTATTGGCATCCTCCTTTGAAATCACATCGTTTGAGATTATGCTTATACTGTATCCCTTTTCTGCCAACATTGGCACCAAGCGTTCAATAAGCATGCTTTTTCCTGACCCCACAGGTCCTCCAATCCCAACTCTTGGAATGTGAATCATGATGAAAAATCCAATTTTTATGTAATAAACATTTTAGAATCCATCTTCTCATGTGACATCTGAGTAATGTCTACTTGAGGAGCAAACTGCCACATTTCCAAAAGTGATTTATTTGAATATTCTTTGATGGTCTGACTGATAATGGGTTTGAGGCTGTGAATAATTTTTTGACCCTCAAAGTGCTGAATTAATCCTAGTCGTAATGCTGCACCTACTATACCAACAGTAAACCCATACAACATCATCGCAATACTTTTTTCTTTTTTAATTTCCAAGGCATTACAACAAACTGCAAATGCCACTGGATACACTCCATGTACTTTGTTTTTTGTTATGTTGTCTTGGTATTGATTCAAAATTTTATTGTCATTGATAAATCCTGATACACATTTGATTAACTGAACACCTGATCTTACTGATGCATTACGAATTTCTTTAATTGGTTTTGTGGCAAAGACGATATTGTCTGCCTCTATAACTTTATCAAAATTATTTTTGGTTGCTTCATCAATAACATTTGCAAGTGCAACACAATCTGATGGCCCAATCTGCTGATTAATGCTGGTTTCAATTATCTCAATCAAGTCTGTCATGCCTTGAATCTTTTTTTCTGTGAAAAGAAATTCCAGCCCATTTGATGTAGCAAAAATACCCGTGGGGAAAAAAGAGTCTGATAACTGCATTACGCCTAACTCTTGTTCTATCTCCTTAATGCTCATGTACATCAGCACCTGAGGATGGGTAAAACACTTGCTCTTTTACTGTCATCTCAATATGGCTGATAATGCTCTGAAATAATTTTGTAAATACCTCCTTTTCTGAATCTGCTTGAATTGGAAACGAAATCTCTTCGCCTTGAATGGATATAGGCCTGTGTCTATTTCCAATGATATGTCCTATGAGGCCCATCAAATAAGGCATGTTTTTTGTTTTTAGTCTAACAGAAATTACTTTTTCAGGTAATTGTTCTATAACGATTCTCTTGTCTTCGTTTTTGAAAACATCTCCATTACGAAGTTTTACTCCTGGATCTAATTTCCAACCAACATCTGTTCCACGATCAGTCATTCTTCTCAAAATTCGTTTTTCTAACTCCATTCGAGAAATCCTTAGCCTTTCAAAATTCCCCTCTTTTAGATCATTAAATCCCTCATCAAGAAAAATATTTCCTACCGGTGAATTAACTTCTAACACAAGTCACTTTGTATTTGGACAAAGTTATATTTTCTTGCTTACAATTCGCGTTTTTAATTTTTAAATACGCTGACACACCATTCAGTTCAATGATGCTTACTCCTAGAGAATTAGAAAAGCTTAATGTTTTTGTAGCCTCCGAACTTGCTCGGAGAAGAAAAAAACGTGGACTGAAACTAAATCATCCAGAAGCAGTATCTATTCTTGCTGATTTTATTTTAGAAGGGGCAAGAGATGGAAAAACTGTTCCAGAACTCATGAGCACTGGAAGGCAAATACTATCAAAAGATGATGTGTTGCCCGGTGTCGCAGATCTAATTCATTCCATTCAAGTAGAAGCAACTTTTGAGGATGGAACCAAACTGGTTACAGTTCATGATCCTATTGTGTGAGAAAATATGATTCCTGGCGAATACTTTCCATCTAGTGAACCAATAACTGCAAATGTGGGAAAATCCACAACATCTGTTAGCGTTAGCAATACTGGGGATAGACCGATACAGGTAGGCTCGCACACACACTTTTTTGAGGTAAATAAGGCACTTGAATTCCCCAGAAAACAATCCTATGGATGTCATCTAAATATTCCTGCTGGAACATCAGTAAGATTTGAACCGGGAGAAACAAAAGAAATTGAACTAACGGAATTTGGAGGGAAAAAAATTGTTTTTGGATTTAATGGTTTGGTAAATGGAAGTCTACAAGAGAAACAAGAAGAGGCATTCAAAAAAGCTGTCGAAAAAGGATTCAAGGGAATAAAGTAATGACTCTAACTATTCCAAGAAAAAACTATGTTGATTTGTATGGTCCAACTATTGGTGACCGGATTCGCCTTGCTGATACTGATTTGATTATTGAAATTGAAAAAGACTTGATCAAATATGGTGATGAGGCTGTGTTTGGTGGAGGAAAAAGCGTACGAGACGGACAAGGCCAAGCAAGTGGAGTCTCCAGAGAAGAATCAATTGATCTAGTAATTACCAATGCAATTGTAATGGATCCTATTTTGGGAATTATCAAAGCAGACATTGGAATAAAAGATGGAAAAATTGCTGGTGTAGGAAACGCTGGAAACCCTAACATAATGGATGGAATTGATATGATAATTTCCTCAAACACTGAGATTATTGCAGGCGAGCATACAATTTGTACTCCTGGGATAATCGATTCACATATTCATTTTATTTCTCCTCAACAAGCAATACATGCAATCTGTGGTGGCACCACTACAATGATTGGTGGGGGTACAGGGCCAGCTGATGGGACAAATGCAACAACATGCACTCCTGGTAAATGGAATATTCATAGGATGATTGAATCCGTTGATGAATTACCGCTGAACTTTGGATTTCTTGCAAAAGGAAACGACTCTCTTGAGACTGCATTACTTGAACAAATAGAAGCAGGAGCTTGCGGACTAAAATTACATGAAGACTGGGGCTCAACGCCTGCTACAATTGATTCTGCTTTGAGGGTTGCAGACAAAACTGACACTCAAGTGGCCATTCATACAGATACTCTAAATGAATGTGGATTTGTTGATGATACCATTGAAGCAATTGCTGGAAGAACCATCCATACTTATCATACTGAGGGAGCTGGAGGTGGCCATGCTCCAGATATTTTAAAAATTGCAGGCGAGGAAAATATACTTCCCTCATCGACAAATCCTACCAGACCCTTCACTGTAAACACACTAGCTGAACATCTTGACATGATGATGGTTTGCCATCACCTGAATCCTTCAGTACCTGAAGATTTGTCCTTTGCAGAGTCTAGAATTAGAGGGGAGACAATAGCCGCAGAGGATGTACTGCACGATATGGGTGTATTGAGTATGATGTCTTCAGACAGCCAAGCTATGGGGAAGAGTAGGCGAAGTTTCAATCAGAAACTGGCAGACTGCTGATAAAATGAAAAAGATGACTGGAAATCTTCCAGAAGACAACATCCGAAATGATAATTTTAGAGTAAAGCGATATCTTGCTAAAATAACAATAAATCCCGCAATAACTCATGGGATTTCTGATTATGTCGGTTCCCTACGCCCTGGAAGATTAGCTGATATTGTAATTTGGTCCCCTCAATTCTTTGGAGTAAAACCAAAGATGATAATCAAGGGGGGCTTTATTGCATATTCCCTTATGGGAGATCCAAATGCCTCCATTCCTACGACTGAACCTGTAATGTATCGCCCTATGTTTGGAGCCCTTGGTCAAACAAAACATTCTACTTCTGTAACCTTTACATCTCAACTGGCACTGGATAAGGGTCTTGAATCAGAAATCAATTCACAAAAGAAACTGGTTCCTGTGAAAAATTGTCGCTCTATTGGAAAGAAAGACATGCTGTATAATGATCTCACTCCAAACATAGAGGTCAATCCTGATACATATGAAGTTAGAGTTGACGGAAAACTTGCAACTGTAGATCCAGCCTTGACAGTTTCATTGTCAAGACTTTACAACTTGTTTTGAAACTTTGTAAAATTTATTTTATTAATTAAAATAATTTACTATCTAAGACGATTGTAAATACAATGTTAATTCCTATAATGAAAGTAATGCCAGCTATTGCGTATCGTAGATATTTAGTGACTGAACTCATTTTTGACAATAAAATAAATGGTAAACCTAGAATTCCGCTAGCAACAGTCATGCCAATTATGCTACCAATTCCAAATAAAATTAAAAAATAAATCATCATATCAAAACCGTTCATTGTAGATGCAGTTAATGCTACAAGACCTCCACTACCAGCAATACCGTGAACGCAACCAATCAGGTATGCTTTGTGACCATGTTTATGATTCTCATTATGGGTGTGAAAATGGGTATGAGAAATTCCATTTGAATGTTCGTGAGGGTGAATATGTTTTTGTTTAAAGATACTCTTGTTTGTAAATGTAAAAATTGCTAAAATAATCAGCATAAAACCAACAACAACTTCTGCACTAATAAAAAAATTATCAGGTATGTTTAATGATAAACCAGCAATCAATAAGCCAATTAGAATTATGCTAGATGTATGCCCCATTCCCCAAAATGCTCCTCTCAAAGAAGAGCTGATAGTAAGACTCCGTAAGCCTATTTTTTTTGAACCACTTGTTGTATTTTTATTTTGTAATAGTTGAGTGGAAACTGCACTAAGATGATCAGGTTCAAAAGCATGTACTAACCCAATCATCAAACCAGCAATTATTATTAACAGAGGATTGTTAGCCTGTAACAATCCCATTAATGTATCAATCAATCATTTCACTACTCCTATACAGTCTGTTTCCGTTCATGAAAAAAATATTGATTAATGTTTATAGGTGTTGTAATGGACATTATTTCATTGCTATTATCCTCTGTTGTAATAGTGAAAGTTAATTTTCTCAGACCTTCTGGAACACCCAATCATAACTTGATGTGGTGAAAGAAGTTCTGGGTATGTGTTTTCGTATTTCACTGATGGTTTTACCTTCGTTTAACGAAGTGGTAATATATGCAAAAAACAATACAAGTGCTTCATTTATGTTTAATCGCATATTGTTTGAAAGGTGCTTTTTGATTAATTTCGTAGATTCAAGGAAGATAAATTCGTCAGATTTTTCATAATGAAATAGTTTGGTGAATGGTTTGATATCAGGATCTCCCTGAACCAATACTTCAATTTTCATTAATCTCTCTTTGGGATTTTAGCTGTTGGCTTGCCAAAACTGTATGTGTTTCCAGTACCCACGATAAGCTTTTGGTCTGACAGGATCTCCTCCCTTCCAAACCTCTTTTTGTTAATGACAATCCAGCTAATAGTTCTATTACTAGTCTTTGTCCCAAACCAGATGTGATGCCACCATTGTAAGAACTTGAATCACTGACATCATATGCCGGAGCAATTTCTACCAAATCCATTGCAAATCGGTCAGGATCAAATGATTTTGATAATAGACGTATCATTCGTATTCCTTCTCTTGATGTTAGCCCGTTTGGTTCAGGCTCACCAGTACCTGGTGCATAAGCAGGATCAAAAGAATCAATATCCCAACTGAGATAGACAGCGTCTGTTCCGTCATTTGCCCTATCCGCAATTTCTTTTGCAATAGAATCAATTCCTAATTCTTCAACATCAAGCATAGTAAACCATTGAAAATCTTGATCTGACATCCATTTGTACAAATCACGTCCAGGCCAATATCCTCTTGGACCTACCAGCGAATAGTTTTTCCCCTTTCAAACAACCCATCTCCATTATTCTTCTAATGTGTGCTCCATGATCATACTTGAAACCAGTTAGCCCCTGTGGGTGCGCAATCAGCATGTGTATCAAAATGAATCATGCCAATGTTCTTGTATTTTTTATGAAAAGCTCTAACGTTTGCATAAGTAATTGAGTGATCTCCTCCAAGCATTACCGGAATGCCATCTGCCTCAAGTACTTCCTTTACTTTAATGGTCATTCTCTTGTGAGATTCTATTACATCACCTGGTGAAACTATTACATCGCCATAATCTACTGTTCGAAAAGTTCCAAATGGATCTGCACCAGTTTCAATGTTGAATCGCTCAAAGGGAGGTGATGGGATTGTAGATGCAGCTCTGATGGCTCTTGGTCCATATCTTGCTCCAGGGCGGATGGTGGTACCAAAGTCAAATGGCTCTCCAATTATTGCAACATCAGGGTTTTGCTTCAAGTAATTCTTTGTGCGTCCTTATCCAAGGAAGATGTAAAAACGTATTAATCCCTACAAATGGCGCAACATCTGCGCCCTGAAAATCATCCCCATAAAATTCCATGCCCATATAAATCGAATTTAATACACAAATTTGATAATTAAAGATTTTAAGTAAAATACGTATTTCATTTTTTGATAATTAAGAATTATCACAGAACACAAAAAATAAGTGAATGTGTGA
>PVMK01128297.1_pt1 | contig 16442 bp, 19 predicted proteins | sample 1853481 | NCBI WGS metagenome assembly PVMK01 (sample SAMN08533507, study PRJNA380276) | Marine sediment metagenome, whole genome shotgun sequencing project.
CCACTGGCTTGTTGGGCCGTTGATATATTTGCCTGAGCTGCTTCTGCATGCAATTTTAAACCGAGTGCGCGCATAACTTTAAGGATTGTGTCAAAACCTTGGCTTCGTTCCCCAAACAGTGCCTTGTAAAGACTTTCGCGGGATAAACCGGCATCACGCGCCACTTGTGACATACCTTTAGCCCGGGCGATATCGCCAAGCGCTTTTGCAATAAAAGCAGCATTACCATTCGCTTCATCAAAACAGGCTTCAAGATAAGCAGCCATTTCCTCTGGGGTGCGAAGATGTTCAGCGACATCGTACTGGGTAGTGATTGTCTTAGCCATGATACACTCCTATAAATTCCGTGCTAAATGTAAGGCAGTTTTGATATCCTTGGCCTGCGTACTTTTGTCGCCGCCAGCCAACAAAATTACCACCTTCTGTCCTTGTTTTTTTGTAATACACCCGATATCCGGGTCCATAATCAATCCGCAATTCTGAAACACCTTCACCCACCGACTTAACATCTCCAGGATTTCCAGCTGCCAATCTTTCTATCCGTACAAGGATTCGAGCACGTGTACGAATGTCATGCAACCCATCAAGCCATTTAGCGAAAATTTCAGTCTTGCGAATTTCAAGCATGAGTATATTGTAGCCACCCGGCTACATATTGTCAATGGAATTTTTTGCGCTGTTTAGGCCCAACGGTTGCATCACCGGGCCCAAAAGCCGCAGGCTTTTTGGGATCTGGCGTATGCCCATGTTGGGCTGATGATTTAATTGTTGACATTAATTCAATGGGGACATATCATAGGGCATGGTTTCCAGATAAAAACTGTAACAGCTTGGTATTACATATATTTAACTTCTTAATATAGGGACATATATGAGGACATATGAAAAGACACATTCTTGGTTAACTTTCCAAATCGATCTAAGATTAATTGAGCATGCAACATGGATCGCCTTGGGTGAGGCACAATCTAAATGTGAACATATTTCGGGGGTCCCTCTCAGACCTTCCGTGGCACAACAATTACACATGGTGTATTTGGCCAAAGGCGTTTTAGCAACTACAGCTATAGAAGGTAACACCCTTACAGAATCTGAGGTCATTAAACACCTTGAGGGAAAACTGAAACTGCCGCCTTCAAAAGAGTATCTGGCAAAAGAAATCGATAACATCATTGCAGCTTGTGACAAAATCGCAACTGATATCTTGATTCGTAACAAGGCCGAAATATCAGTCGATAAGATTAAGAACTATAACAAACTTGTATTGCAGGGACTGTCTTCAAATGAATCAATAGTCCCTGGTCAAGTGCGAGACTATTCTGTTGGTGTCGGTGGCTACCGTGCGGCACCGGCAGAGGACTGCGAATACCTTCTTCAAGAACTATGTTCATGGTTGAATGAGTTCCAGGTTCCAGAAGACAACAGAATAACCTTCGGTATATTAAAAGCCATTATTGCCCACATCTACTTTGTCTGGATTCATCCTTTTGGTGATGGAAATGGCAGGACGGCTAGATTAATCGAATTTCAAATTTTGTTGGAAGCTGGCATTCCAACACCTGCCGCTCATTTATTAAGCAATTTCTATAATCAAACTCGCACCGAATACTATAGGCAATTAGACAAAACCACTAAAATGAAGGGCAATATTTCAGATTTTGTAAAATACGCTTCCAGCGGTTTTGTTGATCAACTAAAAGAACAGTTAAACATTATACGTCTTCAGCAATGGGATATTGTATGGCGCAACTACGTTCATGAGATGTTCAAGGATCAAACATCCGAGGCCGCTGTCCGCCAAAGGCGTTTAGCATTAGATCTTTCATTCGCAACAGATGAATCAATACGTATATCCAAGATACCTGAAATCAGCACACGCATGGCCGCTGCCTATGCTAGAAAAACCAGAAAAACCATGGTTCGAGATGTCAATAAATTGATAAATATGGGACTCATTGAGCGAACTAAAGAAGGCGTTCGTGCAAAACGAGAAGTCATCCTAGCTTTCTTACCAGCCAGAAAATTCAATTAGATAATTCCTCACAGCCCAACGGCTCGGGCTGACAGGTGCGCGGGCGTTTTTTTCGCGCATCTTCGTCCAGCCCGTTGTTATACGTCGTCGTCTTCAATCGGGAGTTGTAACAGGCGCACATCTTCAAGATCGACATCCCTTCCCGCAGCTTCTTTCGAACAAATTAAATCTTCGCGTGAGGCGACATGAAATGACTGTCCCTGATATTCCAGGGTGTTGCGACGACTCCATGCATCCTGGAAACGCAAGCCGGGGGTAGATGTTTGAACGTCAATACGAACGCGATCTTTGAATATGGTTATTTCATTCGACAGGATTTCATCAACATTCGTGAGGGATGCGGTGCCCATTCCAGCATCTAAAAGGGCATCGAGTAGGCGTTGGGTATTTTCGGGAGTGGCTTCAATAAGAATATCTAAATCAAATGTCGCTCTTGGGACTCCATAAAGGACAGCAGCGATGCCTCCGATCACAATGTATCTGACTTCATGCTTCTGAAAGGATTCGAACACGTCCTTTAGTCGATTGAGCATCTCTTTTTCCTGCTAAACCGGGGTTTAATTCCAATGCCAAATCCGTGTAATTGCAAAGTATTTCCATCCGTTCGGACAGCGGAAGGGCGCGGAACCAACGAACTTTGGCTTCTATCGATTCATCGTTAAAATCGTGAGAAATCTGTTTCATAAACTTAACTTACCAAATTCCTAATATTTTTTCAACGTATAACAAGTAATTGTATGATTTTCCGTTTAAATACCACACGCAAAAAATGTCGACAACAAAAATGTGGTTTTGTATGGTTTTATCTAACCGTTTAACATGCAATAAATAGAGATAGACGTATACGGATAAACACAATGAGAAAGATTCCCGCCGCCCTAAATGCACAGTTCAACGCTTTATTGGTCAAAAACAAAATACCCCAAAGATTTCATAACCATTATTTAAAATGGTTACGATACTATTTGGATTTCTGTCAAAGATACCGGTTCAGTGAATCAAACTCCCAGAGTCTGCCCAATTTTATCCGGAAATTAAAAGAAAAGAGGCAGACCGACGTGCAGCAAAAACAAGCAAATGAGGCCATCCATATTTATTACGAATTAATCCGATCAGAACTAAGTAATGATAAAAGTGAGCTAACCAAACAACTACAAAAACCAGAGGGTGTTTGTTTGGTAAAAGATAATTGGCAATCAGCTTTCAGGCAGTTATCCAATGAAATAAAAGTCAGGCACTATTCACCTAAGACACTGAAATCATACTCCACTTGGGTTAGGAAAATTCAATGTTTCAGTAAAAGTAAAGATCCGGAGCTATTATCAACTACGGATGTAAAGGATTTTTTAACTTTTTTAGCTGTAAAGCAGAAAGTGTCGGCATCATCCCAAAACCAGGCCTTTAATGCGCTGCTATTTTTTTTCAGGCATGTCCTCAACCGGGAATTCGGGAAAATTGACGGTGTGGTACGGGCCAAACGCAAATCCTATATTCCTGTTGTACTCTCACGTGAAGAGATTGATACGATTGTAGGAAACCTGAAATATCCTTATGATCTGGTGGTTAAACTGTTGTATGGCTGCGGACTTCGTTTATTCGAGTGCCTGAACCTGCGTATACAGAGTTTTAATTTTGACTTCAGCATATTGACAGTTCACGACGGCAAAGGAAAAAAGGACCGCACCGTACCTCTGCCTCAAATCATTATGCTGGATCTCAAAAAGCACCTGGAAGAGGTCAAAGCGCTGCATGATAATGATCTTGATGAGGGGTATGCCGGCGCATTTATGTTTGATTTGATAGAAAAAAAGTATAAAAACTGTGCCAAGGAGTTTGTCTGGCAGTGGTTCTTCCCCGCCAAAACATTAACCTTTGTTCCTGAAGCCAGCGAATATCGGCGCTACCATCTTCATGAACGCCATGTTCAAAAGGCCATTAAACGGGCTGTCAACAAAGCCAAAACCTGCAAGCGGGCCACGGCCCACACGTTCCGCCACAGTTTTGCAAGTCACCTCTTGCAGGCCAATTACGACATTCGGACGATTCAAGAACTATTGGGGCATAGCGATGTGCGAACCACAATGATTTATACACATACGATTAAGAGCCAGACGACTAAAGAGGCAAAAAGCCCGCTGGATTTTTGATTTAAAATAGTGAAGCCTCCCCGCCCTAAAAGATAGGGGTTCTGCCTTACAGCAGTGCTTCGCACCCCGGTGCTGTTGCGATTCAAAAGGCAAGCCTCTATGCCGAGCCTTGCATATTTTACAACCAGATGATAACAAACCCTACCTGTCTTCAACTGACACAATCTGTAACAATTTACGACTTTGAAAAGATCTGTTTTGCGAACGACATTGAGCGATTTTGGGAAAAGGTTCATGGAGAGTGGAGCGTAAAAATCGCAAACTGTTTGAGGACATTAGCCCGAGTTTTTGCGATTTAGCGTAGCGATTCATGAACCCCGAAATCGGTCACGGAGGGAGCAAAATGAGGCTTTTTCAAAAAGTTAGATTATTACCACGACTTTAAGGTTTACCGTTATGACAAAAACCGTAGAGTTCCAAAAGAACGCCAGGAACGTATTCTTCCACATATTGACCCGCTGCAACCTGAAGTGTAGGCACTGCTATGTCAATCCCGAGCAGCACGGCAGTGAAACGCTTCCTAGTCAGACTGCAAAGCGGTGGTTGAAGGAGTTGATCCACGAGGAAAAGGAAACGAATCTCGTCTTCATTGGGGGGGAACCGACGCTTCATCCTGACCTTCCATCTCTGATTCAGGCGGCAAGTAAGATGGGCTACGCTTCAATCACCGTAGACACCAACGGGTTCTTCTTTAATCGGATTCTCGAAAAAGTGACTCCTGAAGAGATCGACTATTTCAGTGTTGGCCTGGACGGTTCCTGCAAGGAGATCAACGACTTTATCCGAGGCAAAGGGAGTTACCATAAGTGTCTCGCGGGTATTAAAAAAGCACTTGTAAAGGGATTCAATGTCAGCTTGATCTACACGGTGAGTCAATGGAATATTCGTGATTTGAAAAACATGCCGAGTATTCTAAAGGCACTTGGCATAAATAGATTTTTCATTCAAGTCATTGGAATCAGGGGTCGATCAGCGCAGGACAAAGAAGACGGGCTTCAACTGACAAGAAAAGAGTGGGCCGCTGTTGTACCAAGGGTGGCAGACCGAGCGGCACGACTCGGCATCCACGTGACATATCCTAAGGTGTTCTTGGACACCCCGGATCGTTTTGAATGCGCGGGTCTCGTTGCAGACAATTACTTTGTTTTTCCAAATGGCAGGGTTTATCAGTGCCCCCTGTGCGAAGATTTCCCGCTACATTCCTATGTCTTCAACAAAAACAAGCTTACGCGGACCTCGCCGATTAATGAAAAGAATCTGTTTCAGTTGTCGATTCCAGAGGGCTGTGTCATGAACAAGCTCATTCAGCCTGGGAATCTGAGTTACGACAAACACGGAAAGCCAAAATACAAGATTGCCTGTTGCCTGTTAAAGGAAGAAATCAAGCCATAAAATCGCTCCGCGATTTTATATAACGCGGCTCCGCCGCTTGAAATAAGGAGACGACGATGGACGAACCGAAACCATACGAATTGCTGACCGATTATGTAACAGGAAAAGAGGTGCCGAACATTGGGGCAGAGGAAAACCGACAGCGGGTGGAACGCTTCCTGGTAGAGACAAAGGGTTACAAAAAAGATGATATTGAGGTGGACACGGACATTAGATTTTTCATTGGGGACGAGGAAATCCGTTCCAATGTGGATCTTATTGTTCGCATCCAGGAGAAGAGATTCATGGTCCTGAGGTGTGTGCCTGGATCGCTGGTCTCTAGGCAACGTGAAACCCTTGCTGCGGCAAGGTTGCTTGATGTGTACCAGATTCCGTTTTCCGTGGTTACAGACGGAGAGGATGCGCAATTGCTCGAAACTGCCACAGGCAATGTGCTGGCCCAGGGTATGGACGCTATCCCGTCCAAGGAGGAAGCCGTTCAGCGGATGAAGGAAACAAAATATGAGCCGTTTCCTCAAGAGAAGTTGGAACGGGAAAAGCTTATCTTCCGCTCATATGATGAGATGAACATCAATGTTCAAAGGAAGCTAAAGGGCAAAGAGCAGAGCGCATAGCGAACATTACAAACAGTTCTGTGTTCCATGCCTTATTCGGTTTTTTCCTCTGGCAGATCCTTGCCGCAGTGTTTGCACACAATAGCTCTTGCCTTGATAATCTCTGCACAGAAAGGACATTCCTTGGTGTAGTTTCGCTCATGAATCGATTCAATGCTTGTCTCAACCTGTGCCTTGACAAGGTCATTTTCAAAGACATGGCTCCGGATGGGTTCAATGACATCCAGGCCGCCAACTTCCCCTATCATCTCGGCGGCCTTCAAACCGACCGGTGGGAGAGTGTCTTTGTGCAGAAGCATCTTCAGAATGGCGCCGGCATCCCCGGCTTCGTAATAGCCGTCTAGGTCTTCGAGACCTTTTTTTACAGCAGCTTTCTCAGCCTCTTCCTTGGCCTTGATCTCCTCATCGATGAGACCCCCTGTCTCGCGGCTGAAGACGGGCATGCATTCCATTTTTCCTGAATCGGGATAGCACATGCATCGGTAGGAAGCCACATTGCCAAACTCTTCATAGATGCTTTTCCAACCCTCGAGATACAAAGGACAATCGTTATTGAAGCACACAAAAAGATATGGCGTGCCCCAACCCAGCCCATCTGAAAAAGTCATTGGCGGGCATTCCCATATGACCATCTCTTGCTTGCAATGCGGACATACCGGTCTCTTTTCCTTCACCATCTTGTTGTATACATCTTCTCGCGTAAGAATTGCCATGTGTGGCCTCCGAATCTACTCAAAGTCACCATGAACATAACACCATGTCCTGAAAAGTCAACGGGTTGCTTTATGGGCGCAGGCAAAACGAAAATGGTATCGGTTACTTTGTTCAGCCAAATAAAGATTGACAGGACACGGTCACATGGTAATAGTTTCCAGCGGATGTACCCCCGAAGGGTTGACTTGACCCTTTAGTTGCATAAACAACATGGCAAAAGGTTCTAAAAACCAACAATAGCCTTTCTCCGCGAGATATTTGAACGATTTTGTGGGATTCACTGCGGGTGATATCCAGAAAACTAGAAAAACAGCCATGTTGTTACCCTTCGGGAAAGCCGATGATACAGCATCTGCTGCGTTGTCAAGGGATCGGCGTAAACGACTACAGCCTCACCCTTGACGCCTTGCATCTGCAGCACCCTCGGCTTTTGCAACGTTAGGGTTGACTGAACAATAAATAATAGCGCCTTCCGTACCGATTGAGCGTAAAGAAAGAAAGGATTTAAGGTGAATAACACAGAGGAAACTTATCAGGACGGGATTGAACCCAGAAAGTATACATTGGATAGCAGATTCAGATTTTCCTGCCACAAAGGCATGGAATGCTATACCCACTGTTGCAGCGACCTGAACGTAATCCTGACACCCTTTGACATCATTAGGATGAAGAATAGGCTCCAATTAACCTGTGATCAGTTCCTGGCCATATATACAAAACCGGAGATGCTGGCGAGGACCAAGCTCCCAGTGGTCACACTGAAGATGCTCGACGACGACAAGAAACGCTGCCCTTTTATTACACCTGAGGGGTGCATCATATATGAAGACCGCCCTCTGAACTGCCGCTATTACCCCCTAGGCATGGCTGCCTTCAGGGAGCAAGAGATAGAGCCGACCGGAGAAGATTTCTATTTCATGGTAAGGGAAGCCCATTGCCTTGGCTTTCAAGCAGACAGGGAATGGTCTGTGAGTGAGTGGCGAAAAGATCAGGGCGTTGACCTCTATGACGACATCAACAAGAGCTGGATGGAGTTTATGTTGAGGAAGAAATCCTTTGGATTTCAGGCAGAGCTCAGCGAAGAAGGCCGGGCAATGTTTTTTATGGTAAGCTCCAATGTGGACAAGCTGAGGCGCTTCATATTTGAGAGCAGCTTTCTGGAGAAATATGAGGTTGAAGAAGAGATCCTCGAACAAATCCGCACCGATGACGTCGCCTTGCTCAAGTTCGGGTTTGACTGGCTCCAAAGCGCCCTGTTCGGGGCCGACAAGGTGAAGCTGAATCAACACGTTCAGGAGGAATACAAAAAACGGGCCGAGGATGAGGCCAAGACAGCCGCAAAAGTACGGCATTAAGACCGGTGTCTAAGATTTGTTCCGTGCAACTCAGAAGCCGGCCGAGAGATAAAACGTGAAAGACGTCCAAAACGAACCAGACCACCGAAAAATCGACCTTGCCAGGGTAGGCATTAAAGGGATCAAGTATCCGATGAATGTCCTGGACAGGGCCAACAGCACCCAGGCCACGGTGGCAACGGTCAACATGTACGTGCATCTGCCCCATCGGTTCAAGGGAACTCATATGAGCAGGTTCGTGGAGGCGTTAAACGACTATTGTGCTGACTTAAACCTGAAGACCTTCTTTGAAATGCTTGACAGAATAAAGAAGAGTCTTGATGCTCCCGCTGCAAATCTGGAGATCAGTTTTCCCTACTTTATGAAGAAAAGGGCACCTGTGTCCGGGGTTCCCAGCATGATGGAGTATACGTGCCAATATATCGGGGAAATAAACGGAGATGAACGCAAACTCCATATTGGTGTCAGCGTGCCGGTCTGTACCCTTTGTCCGTGTTCAAAAGAGATCAGCACCCAGGGGGCCCACAATCAGCGGGGCCTTGTTTCGGTAACAGCACTCTTTAAGGAATTTTTTTGGATTGAGGAGATTATTGAAATCGTAGAAAGCTCGGCCAGCAGCGACGTTTTTGCACTGTTAAAAAGAGAGGACGAGAAATTTATCACTGAACAGGCATACAACCGGCCAATGTTTGTGGAAGACGTTGTCAGGGAGGTGACGGGTAAGTTAGCAAAAGACCCGAGATTTACCGTGTTCAGTGTAGAAGCGGAAAACTATGAAAGCATTCATAACCACAACGCCTATGCCTACACCGAGATAACCCCCGAGCCATCGTAGACGCTTCCATTTAGCAACTATAGTAGTTCTCACAAATAACTTCCGATTGGCATGGCTCTTATAGCTTCCGCCGCCGTTCGTTTGCCCAACCTTTGTTTTTCTTGACCTTGAACAAAATTGAATGTTTTGAAGAGGTCTCTATTGTTGCGTCCCATGAATAACTTACATAATTCCCACTGCCGCACAGGACCCACGGAGACGATATTGAAAATCCGAAATTCGGATACCGAAGCACGAAACAAATCCGAATGACCAAAATTCAAATGATCAAAACATTATGAACCTCTTTAGAACATTAGAAAATTTGAATTTTGGTGATTGTTTGCGGCTGTCGCCTTGAGAACAGTACGGATTTCGAATTTCGTGCTTCGAGTTTTACACGTTAATTACTCAACGTGCAAATCATGTGAGCTGTGACTTTTGTAAATAATTGCTGGGACATGACACTAGAGCCCGGATGGAGACAAGGGGCCTTCCAAACGTTGTGGATACTCCTTTTGTAGTGCCTCGATCATCTCCGGGATCGAATAGCCTATTTTGCCAACCGTGGATACAGGCAGAATCTCAACGACCGAATTGGTAACAAAGGCGCCATCAAACCGATCCAGGTCTCCGGGCATGACCGTTTGTTCTTTCAAGGAGATACCAGAGGTCCGGGCCACCTCTATGATCTGCTTACGTGTGACACCCGGAAGAAGCCCCGCACGTGTTGGGGGGGTTAAGATCTGACCTTTCTCAAAAAAGAAGACATTGCTAATGCATCCCTCTGTAATCTCGCCACGCTCGTTTGTGAACAGCGCGTCAAAGAATCCCTGGTCTCGGGCCCACGTGAAAACAAAGATATTCTCCAAATAGGATGTCGTCTTGAACTTCAGGAGAGGAGAACCTGAGAATCTTTGAAAGGGGGCCAAAGCCAATTTTGCCTCGTGGCCTTGCCATGTACTCGCCCCCTGCAAAGGTTCCCATGACGTATCAAGCGTAGACTTCTCCACACCGTGATCTCCATAGGAGAGGAGGTTAAGCCGAAGGCGGGCTTCTGAGTCGGGTGGAATTTCCTCTAGAGCAAGCTTGAGTGCTTCAATGGCTTTTTCGCCTGAGAAGGGGAGGGCAAAAAAATTCGCCCCTTCAGCCATGCGGTATAGATGATCTTCTACAAAGGCGAGTCTCCTGCCCCTATAAACCCTGAACGTTTCAAAGAGCCCTTCTCCAAACAATAGCGTCCGGTTCTTCATCTACAGGTCCTTGATGCCTTGTTGTGCCTTTTTACTCTGAAGCTACGGATGTCTGTGTACTTTCAGAGCCTTTTCTCAGAATCAGACAGCACAGTATACCGACGAATCGAGTTCTGCCCTCCTTGAATAAGGTGGAACGGGCAAGCAATTCAAAATGTTTAATAGTATAAAAAGGTTCCTCAAAAGCATGTAGCCACAAAAGCAGCATCTTCAATCTGCCGAATTCGCGAGCCGTTTCCTTTAAGACAGGCGCCGGCGTGTCACTCACTATGTCATACATCAGAGCATAACCTCCCGGCTTGAGCACCCGATAGACATCATTCAACCCGACAATGGGTTCTTTCCAGTGATGCATGGAACCTGTGCTGACTACTATATCAAAGAAGCCTTCAGAAAAGGGCAACCGGCTGGCAGTACCTTCTTTCACCTCAATGATGTTGGAAAGTCCGGCCTTGGCAATGTTCTTCCGGGCTTTGGTCACCATAGAGGGTGAAACATCCAACCCCGTAATTCGCAGTTCTCGGGACTGTTGATGGAGCTTTAGCAACAGCCAGCCCGGCCCTGTGCCGATATCTAGAATGTTTCCTGCCGAGCAATAGCTCAACATGTCTCTGGCCACTACATCATATTGGCGTTGAAATATACGGCTTTCGCTTACCGCATTGTAAAGCACCGTGCCTGGCCATGGAATGCCTTCAGGATGAAAAACCTTAATCAACCTGCGTGCCGGTGAAAGCATGGCTGTCCTGCAATTGCTCCAATCATGTGCCGCTCTAAAATGTCAGCCAAGACAAGAGTTGACGAAATCCCAATTGATTAACTTGTCGACAAATGTGCTCAGGTAATCAGGCCTCCTATTCTGATAATCCAGGTAGTAGGCATGCTCCCAAACGTCCACGGTCAAAACAGGCTTTAGACCGCGCGCAATGGGGGTATCTGCATTGGCAGTCTTGATAATCTTCAACTTGTCATCTTCCAGAATCAACCACGCCCAGCCACTCCCAAATTGTGTGAAACCCGCTGTTTTGAACTTCTCTGTGAATGCCTCATAACCCCCCAAATCCGCATTGATCTTTTCTGCAATAGGACCGGTCGGGGGTCCGCCTCCGTTTGGTTTCATACACTGCCAGTAAAAAGAGTGATTCCACACCTGGGCCGCATTGTTGAAGATTCCAACTCTGGTGTCATCTCCGGCACTTTTCTTGATGATGACCTCTAAATCCTCGTTTTCCAGGTCTGTCCCTTCTATCAGTTTGTTGGTATTCGCAACGTACGCGTTATGATGCTTTCCATGGTGGAATTCTAGAGTTTTGGCACTGATATGAGGCTCCAACCCATCCTTTTCGTAAGGTAAACTCATCAGTGTAATAGCCATTCTAGTCCCTCCTTGTTGAATGATTTCTTCCCATGCCTTCCAGTGTATGGACTCGATTGCGGTTAAGCCGAATTTCGACAAGCAACCAGATAACGGTAGCCATATTCAACAATGGGTTCGCCGAGCTGATTGGTGACCTTACACCTAATCGCTGCAAACCCCCGATCCGGACTGTTCCGCGAATGTTTCAGGTGGGTCCACCAGGCTTCAACAGAAAGAATGTCCCCCGGCCCCACCGGATTGAACATCTTCACCATATCCATACCAACACCGCTGAGGATAGCTACATCCCCCTGTGCTTCCACTACCACACGGGTACAAGCGGAAAGTGTGTGGAGTGAAGATGCAACGATGCCCCCGAAGACCGACTCGTTCGCAGCATTTTCATCTGTGTGGAAGGGCAGAGGATCAAATTTCTTGGCAAAATCGATTATATCCTCCCGCGTCATAACCACAGGCTGACAGTTGAGGCGTTCACCTTCAGTCAAATCTTCGAAATACCTCTTTGCCATGCTTCACAGTCCCAATACAGGTTCGTCTTTGGGATAGCTCACCACAAAGGACACGTCTATTTCCTTTACTTCTTTTGGCTTAAGATCAAACGACCAGAGGAGGACGCCTTCCTTGTCCTGGTAGTTCCTCTTAGTCGGTTCCGGCTTGATCTTCACATCTTCAACCTTGATCCTGTCCGTCCTCGACACGGGAACGTTGTCGAGGATATTCATGGTTAGAGCCTTGTCCTTCAGGTTTTCCGCCGTTATCCTGAATGCCATTGTTCGGACAACGGTATTTCTCTCAAACTTGCCGAAAAAAGTCTCTTTGACCTTATCCACGATCTTCTTCCGTTTGATTTTCACCTCCCGGTCTGCCCCAAGATTCAACTCAAAAGTCTCGCCTGCCTTCTTCTCTTTTATGAAGGTCTTGCCCACAAAACGGGTGCCAAAATGAACATTCATGGGGCCGCCAAGGAGTTCCTTGTCAACGGTGGCTTTACAGATTAAGAAAGAGACAGGATTTCTTTTTGGAACCGCATAGTACAAGAACTTCCCCTTCAAGGTCTTGGTAAAGAGCGGCAACATGGTTTCTTTGTCCTTTGATTCGATGGTCAGCTTTCGGGGCATCCGGTATTCAAATGAAAGTGGCAGCTCTTTTCTCTTAGCACTTACAAATTGAGCCTCTTTTTCATCAACGGCCTCCTCCAGAGCCATCGGTGCTTCCATCCTGTCCTGAGCCATGGGTTCTGCAGCCTTTCGGCGTAAAGCAACACCCCCACTGAAAGCAGCTGTTCTCGGTACAGGTCGGAGGATGTCCAGGATCCAACTTGGAAGTTCAGGAAGGCTTGCGCCTTTGAGGGGAATAACATTTGAGACAGCCAGGTCTATGTCTCGCCAGTCTTCCCCGGTCTTTTGATTAACCTTTGAGAACATGGTCAGATTCACGGCCTTCAAATCCAACGGCACGGCTGCTTTGTATACCGGCTGCCAAAAGGCATTTTGCACGAGATAGCTGGCTTCAATTTTGATCTGCTGATCTTTCTTTGCATTGAACAGAACCTCGATCCCCTTCTTCTCTTTCCGCCGGGATCTGGTCAAAGACGCGAGTTCCCTTTCCACAACTTGAATCTCTTTGTCAACCGACTCGGTCTTTTCATTCAAAGTCTGTCTTTGTTTGTGGATCTGCTCAAAGTGACTCCCCAGGAAAGTCATAGTCTTCTCCAGATCTTCGGTCTTCGGAAAGGAGGTCTTGATATCCTGGGGAACCTGGGTTTTTGAAAAGTCAATGAGTGAGCCCAGAAACTGCTCCTTGTTCTTTAGTACGGCCTTGCTGTCTTCCAGCGCTTTTCGGGAGGCCTTCAGTGCCCGCAGCTTTTCTTCGAGGGCCCGGATATTCTCCTGCGGAGCTTCCTTCAGGTAAATCTTCTTGAGCTGCACACTGTATAGTTCCCCGTCGCCAAAGACCTTAGCGGAAACCGAATCAGAGTCCACCCGAAAGGCGTCCACGCCTATCAATATTTCATTTAGGCCCTTGTGGACATCGACCGTTGCCTCCCGCGTGACCAAGGCCTGATTAGAAAAGAGGGTTACCTCCCGGATTTGGGATGGGGTCACTGCCTGGGCAGCAGACACAGATACCCAAAGCAAAAGGCCAAACATCAAACACAGGAGGGTCTTCGCCGTTCTTCGTACTAAGGAGAAGCCAAGCAAACGAGGCCCTAATGCCATAGTCTGCGCATCCAAGTTCATCCAATCGCGATTATTTAAATTACAACGCTTCATTTCTCTATGTCTCCTCCTTGATCCGCCCTGCCGTGAGCCAACCACTATGAACAATTGACGGCCTGACCCCACGCCTTCTGAGAAATCTTATCTGACCGAATTGTTATTCGCCTATGTCAAACACGTCAAGAATGATTCGTGTGGCTTCGTACAGGCGAATTACTTTACCTTCTACCTTTATGAGTACCGTACCTTGCGGTGCCGGAGGAAGCCTTTTAGCAAGCTCATAGGGAAAATGCGTGGCATGCCGGAACACGTCAACATCAAGGACTTCACCTCTGGCAATCTTCTTCTGCCAACCTGGAGGCAGTCCTTTGCCCCTTGCCACTTTCTTTTGCAGTCCCGGAGGCAATTTCTTGGGTTTCGTGACCTTCTGTGAACTTTTGTGAAAATACCTCCTTATTGTTTCCCGCTCTGAACCGCTTATTTCAACATTCAACCAATCATCACCTATTTTCCTGGGGGTTTCCACGCCTGACTTAGCGGTTGTTTCTCCTGATGTCTTTTTCGTTTGCTTTGAATAAGCACAACTAGGCAAGATCAACAAACAAGCAACCAACGCGAGTAATATCTTCATGATAATCCTCCTTTCAATACACCCTTTAGTTGCATAAACAACATGGCAAAAGGTTCTAGAAACCAACAATAGACTTTCTCCGCGAGATATTTGAACGATTTTGTGGAATTCACTGCGGGTAATATCCAGAAAACTAGAAAAACAGCCATGTTGTTTACCCTTCCCGCCTTTAGCGGGATGATACTGCATCTCACAAACTTGCCCGTGAGCCCTCTTTCATTACTGCTATCACTCGGAAGTTCGTCTGAGTCCATCAAGCGTTTGAAGCACTTCGTCGATTTGTGCCAACGTTATGGCGCCTTGGTCGTGCAATATCTCTCCGATGAGTCGGTGGGGTTTCCCGTCAAGATTATCGATGACTTGAGCGCTCAATGCCTTGAGAAGTTTATCCTGTGTGATATGTCCTGCTTGTACCGCGGTGACTCCAAAACGCCTTGCGCCGTGATCTACTTGTCTCATCTTGTTAGACATCACAATCCCTCATCTTTTGGCCATTGGGGGCGAGTCAAAGAAATGAAATTGGGGACACCGGAGACCGGCAAATATCCTGTGATTCAAGACTTGATCATTGTTAACATCATTTTGAATTGTTCTATGGCTTTCAATGCATGGGGTTCATTTGCCGGCATAATAATCATATTGCCTTTTTCTAAAATATTCGAATTGCCGGAGATTATAATTTCGGCTTTCCCATCAAGGATATAGACCATGGCATCAAATGGGGCTGTGTGCTCGCTTAACGCCTGATCTTGATCAAAGGCAAACAAGGTCACAGTGCCGGTCTTCTTCTTGATTAAGGTTCTGCTAACAACTGATCCCTCCTGATAATTCACCAAATCAATAAGATTTTGCGGTTCTGCTGTCTGATTCATCATTTTTCTCCATAATTGTTTTATGCTGAAGGGGTCAGGCTGTCGACCAGTAATTTAGAACTCGAGACCACACGGCAGTATGTGAGTCCCGCCAAAGGCGGGAAGCCGACCCGCAACGCCGCCATGGGGACTTAGACGCATTTTTGAGATGGGCTATTATCTCAAATCCGGAAGCCGACCTCCTGGTAGCACATCTCCTTTTGCCGTATCATTGACGTGTCAACCTCAAGTACGGGATACTCGCCGCTCACTTCACAGGTCTTGCAGAGTTTGACCCCCTTGTTCAGAAGGCAAAAATCGTTGAGCCTGGAAAAGAATCGTTCATAAGTTTCAGGGATTGTTTCGAGATGGATATCATATTCTCTACCCACATGATAGATATTACCGAAATGATGTATTAGGAGGTAGAAACAAGCAGCAGAAAGATATTTGCATTCCATCTGTTTGAACAGTTCCGGACAAAACCTGCTAACGTGAATCTGTCTTGAACAGGTGTTTAAAGAGAACACGATAGCACGGGAAACTTGTTTCTCTGTTTTTCTGTCTATGATGAAGTATTCAACACATCGATCCTCCTGGCAGTAACAGAGCCGGTATCTGCTCAAGAGACGAGGCAAGTTTTCTTTAATGAAACGCGATTCTGTTTCAGCCATTTCGGAGCCTCCGTATAGTCGAAGATTCCCCCTGGCTTACCGCAGGGAGCTTCACTGATGCATCTGAAACTCGAGACTGTCAAATGTCCTGCAACTGCAGTCCCGACTTCCTGCCTATCTATACTTGCAACACTTATGCCTGGTCCTTGATTTCCCTAAGCACGGAGATCACAACTTCAGGATCCACCCTTTGGGTGTAATCTGCGTCAACAAAGGCCATCCTTATCTTCCGGTCACGGTCGATTACATAGGTTGCCGGTATAGGGAGTTCGAATGTGTCGTCACCGTTGGCCGCAGGGAGGTCGATTCCGAAGCCGGCGAATATCGGCCTCAATTCCTCTGACAGCACATAAACGATGCCGAACTGT
>PVMK01144689.1_pt1 | contig 16441 bp, 17 predicted proteins | sample 1853481 | NCBI WGS metagenome assembly PVMK01 (sample SAMN08533507, study PRJNA380276) | Marine sediment metagenome, whole genome shotgun sequencing project.
GACGCCCTCACTCACCTTTGCCAGGGAGGACTCGGCATCGGAAATCTTCTCCTGCAGACGCTGGGACTCGACAGATTCCCGGATAGCTTCGGTAAGGTCCGTTGCCTTGTCGCACCTGGCTGTCGCGAGTAACTTTGCCATCTGTCCATCCAGGCTTTGCAGAGTTTTTTCCGCATTCTTGATTTCAGCGGTCAATGCCTCTGTTTCCTCATTATTCTTCTTCAGCAGTTCATTGTCCTGCCGGGCCTTGCCAAGCATGGTATGCAGCTGCAGGGTGGCCTGATCCGGGGATAGGCCCTTTAAATCTGGAGCTGCCTGCTCCAACTGGGTCTGCACATCACCGCTGAATTTATCTATATCACGGTCAATACCATCGATGCGGCTTTGAAATTCCCTGGCCCTTTCTAGTTTGTTAAAACAGTCCCCAATGGTTTCAAGAAGATCAAGCGCCTCACCGGGCAACACCTGATCTGTAAGACCCAGGCCGGTCAATGCCTTATTCCACCTTTTCTGCCACTCGGTTTTGGCTGCCTGCGCGGCTTCCTGCTCTTTTTGGGCCTTGTCCAATGCGGTTTGGACCTGCACCTGTTTGTCAGTGAGTTTTTCCAGCTTAGCCCTGTGTTGGGCGATATTTTCCAAAACCGATTCAGCAAAGACCAGAACCGGCGCCAGCTCCCTGCCCGAGAACTCCATGCTTTCCCCCAGGGCTTTGAGCTCTTCTACCAGGGCCTTGCGATATTTCTGCCGCGCCTTGTCCTTCTCTGTAACCTCACCTTCCTTACCAAAGGTCTCGGTCACCTTAAACCGTAGCGTGTCAATAGCAGACAGCCAGGCCAGCATTTCCTTGGGTGCAAGCGGCTTAATTTGTATGGATTTCCAATCAGCCTGCCATGTGGCTGCAAGGTCCTCCACTCGTTTGGCTACTTCCTGTTCCTGCTGGATGATCTCCTGGATTGTTTCCTCAAGGCTTTCAATTTTGGCCCGCAGTGATGCCGCCTTTGTGACCCGCTCTGCTTCCCGCCTCAGCCGATCAGCGATATGATCCGCCTGTTCAACATTCTTCTCATAGGCCTCATGCACGGCCTGGCCTGGCTCATATTCCGCAGCCTCTTTTGAGATATCCTCCCCATCGATCCACTGCCGGCGCAGGAGCTGCCAGCCCTCCTGCCGTTTCTTGCGGGACTCCTCCAGATCCTGCTCAGTGGGGACCTCGCCCCCATATGCCACTTCCTTGTTATCGGCCCTGGCAGCCTTCAACTCCCATTCAGTTTTTTTGCGATCCTTGTTCAGCTGCTGTCGCTCACTGTCAAGCTCACTGTAGTCCGTATCAAAGCGTCTCACAGTTTCATCCAAAGGCAAGGTCAACTCGAGCAATTGATTAAGCTCCCCGAACCACAGCCCTAATCTCTTAAGCTCTGCCCGGCAGCTCTTTTTCCCCTCAGCAATCTCGCGGGAAATTTCCTCGATCTGCTCGTCAATATCACCCGCTCTTCGGGCCAGCTTCAAGGCCTTTGCCAAACCATCACTTTCCCTGACGGCAGGCAGACCGGACAAGGCGTTAGTAATTTCCTCGAGCTCCTTTTCGGCCTCATCTTTCTGCTTACGTGCCTGCAACGCCTGCTGCGTCAAGGCTTCATACTGAGAACTCAGAGTTTGAATGGTTCTCTTCTTGCCCAGCACCGGCCGCAATGACTCAGCATCTTCCGGCTTTAGTTCGGGCCGTATTTCTTTGATCAGGGCTGCGGCATCCTTACGGTTACTGATCCGCATGCCATCCAACCGGGTTCGGTCCTTCTGCCCCTTGCGGTACTCACCGAGCCGCTGATGCAGATCCTCAACCGTTTCAGCATGGTTAAGCAGCGGTTGGTTCAGAGAGATGCCTATCTTCTTGGCCTGCAGTTTCTCCAACCGGTCTCTGTCTTTAGCGAGCTGAAGCCTGATTTCGCGGATGTCCTGCTCCACTTGCCGGCATTGCTCTGAAAACTCAGGCAGCAGCATTACCACAGCCCCTAACTCCCGCAGCTGCTGCTTCAGGGTTTCAAGTTCCGCCAGTTCAGGGATGGCCCTGTTCAGCCGACCAAGCCGCTGCACCTCGGCACTCTTCTGCCGGCTCTCATCCTCAAGTCTGGCCTGTTCTTCCTCCGCGACCTTCAGGCACTTCTTGTGTTCCTTCCATTTGCGTGAAGGCAGGCTGGCCTCTTTAACTATTTTTTTGAGCTCTTTATACTCTTTGATGGCCTGGTTGATCTGCTGTTTGGCACCCCGGGCCTTAAACAGTTCATCTGCCTCTGCATCAAGGGAGTCCATAATTTTCTTCAGGGAAGAGATGCCGGTGCCTGCGGCAAACAGGGCCTGGCCCACCTCGCCTTTCTGGGCCAGGATATCCTCACCGCCCTGCACCAGGGTTTTATGGTCGATACCATAAAGCGATTCAAAGAGGGCCGGCTCAATGCCATGCAGAAAGGTGGCCAGTATGCCGGGATCCAGGGGCTTGCCATCAGGATCGAGGAGATCGGCCTTTCTCTTCTTGCGGCGCAAAAAGGAGAGTTCCCGGCCATCAGCCCCTTCGAGGCAACCACCGACCAGGAGCTGATCATTGGCATGCACAAAATTATCCGAAGTACGCTCGTGAAAACCGTACAACAGGGCCTTGAGCGCCCGGAGCGAACTACTTTTGCCGGCCTCATTGGGGCCAAAGATGATATGGAGACCAGGCTTCCCGGAATCAAACTCAAGAGTCCGGTCGGTGAAGGGGCCAAAGGCCTTCAAGTCAAGACGCCTGAGTCTCATGCCTCTCCTCCGTGTTGGATCAATTTGGCGATCAGGAGTTCCTTAACCTCTTCCCGTAGCTCGTTCAAATGTTCAGGTTGACTCTCCAGCAGAGAATCCTCGTCCAGCAACTCGGCCGGTAATTTGGTTTTCAGGCTGGCAAGGTCCGGCACCAATGTCGTGAGCGCATCTCCACCGAATTCCAAACTCTCGACCGCCTGCAGCAGACCGGACAGGGGTGTATCTTCACCAACGATCTCTTCCATGCGGGTCTTGCGGTTTGTTCGAAACTTCACCTTCTCAAGCCACACATCACCAAGTCCGGCGGCAATACCACGAAACTCTTCGGTCCATTGAATCGAACGGGCATGCAACTCAGCATGCAGTGGGCAACCTCCCTCCAGCTGTAATCGCAATGCCAGGGTCTTGCCATCGACTATCTCTATCTCTTTCTCCATGGCAGTACGGACTTGCTCATAAATTGCCTCTTTGGTCTCGCATTCAGAAAGATCCGCCCGGCAGACGGCCCAGCGCAGCACGTCAAGTTCACGTTCTTCAACTTCAGTAATGCGGCCATCCGCCACAGTCACCAATGTGGCGCCCTTGGCACCGGTTTCCCTGATGTGCCGGCCTTGAACATTGCCGGGAAAGAGAACCCAGGGATCTTCAGAAACGATCTCACGCTCATGGACATGGCCCAAAGCCCAGTAATCATACCCCTTCGATTTCAGATCATCGATGGTACACGGCGCATAGTCCTCATGCCCTTCACGGCCGGTCAAGGAGGTGTGGAGAAGCCCAATGTTAAAAAAATTGGAATCGTGCTGAGGGTATGACGAAGCTAAGTTCTCTGTCACAGCGCGGGAGGAATAGCTCTGGCCGTGAATTAACACGTCAAGATCATCAAGTTTGACGGATTGGGGTTTCCTGGGAGAAAAGAGAGTTACATTGTCAGGCAAGGGCATGGTCTTGGTGGTCTGACTGGCTGCATCGTGATTGCCGGAAACAATGAAAACTTTGATCCCGGCTTTATGCAGGCGGCCCATCTGACGAACAAAAAAGAGACCGGTATTGTAATCCTTCCAATCACCGTCATACAGATCACCGGCAATCAGGATAAAATCAATCTCCTCCTCAATGGCCATTTGAACCAGATTCTCAAATGCCCGCCTTGTGGCCCCTCGAATCTCGTGAATCGGCGCATCCTCATGGACCTCAAGACCTTTTAAGGGACTATCGAGATGTATGTCAGCAGCGTGAATGAATTTAAACATACTATTATTTTAGCAGATCCATATGTCCTGTTCGGATAGAGTCGACAATCAGTTTGCCGGTCAGTTTTAATTTTCCCAGGCGACCTTTCTTGCCGGCCACTATGATTTCGTGAAGTTCTTCCCGTGTTCGGGGTGGCCGCACTTCGGCCGGCTTTTTCACAAGATTGATGGATTGGGTCGGGCAGGCCGGGACACAAACACCACATCCGATACAGCGATCACGATCCACCACCGCCGGCTGTTTTTTTGGGGAAACGCTTACCGCACCGACCTGGCATCGTTTCACACAGGCACTGCATCCTTCGCAGGTGTCGCTGTCCACGGCCGCATAAAAGTTGGAGACCCAAAAATCCAGTGGTTTGGGGAGGTCTTTTTGAATCCCTAACATCCCGCAGCAGCATCCGCAACATGAACAGATGAACTCGGCCTTTTGCGTATTGGACGGCTGAAGCACCAAACCTTGTTTCTGGTTGTAGAAAAAAACGTTCTGTTATTCGAACGTTTTTTTCTACAACCACTTATACCACCCTTCCGTATTTCGGAATTTATTTTTCAAAAGCGGTATAAATTGAGCCCCGGCTTAGACAAACGAATATAAGATTCTATTTTTTTTTGGGTTCTTCGACGATGATAATTTCCTGGTTTTTTTCAAATGTTTTCTGACCGATTCCCGACACCTGCATTAGATCTTCCGGAATTTTGAAAGGCCCGTATTTTTTGCGATACACAATGATTCTATCCGCATATTTGGGACCGACTCCGTGTAATTGCATCAATTCTTGCGCTGAGGCCGTATTGATGTTAATTTTTTCGACTTCGCCGGCAGTTACATGGATGACGCTGATCAGGCCCACTAAAATCACTACCTGTAATGCAATAAAGAACTTGCGATTTAACATTTCCCCCCCCTTTCTCCAGCCGTTTTTGCCTCCCTGTCAAGGGCATGGAAACATCATAGATTGCCACTGTCAAGAATATTTAGCTACTTTAATTTTATCAGATTGGGAAATCATCAATGTGGCCATCGGGTTGCACCGGTTCATTAACGGCCCGCTTAATTCGTTCGGCAATATGCTGACCGATGCCCTCCATAGATTGCAATTCTTCGTTTCTTAATTTTGAATTCAGAAATAACCACTTCTAAGAGATGTCATGTCTACCTTCTCAGAATTCGGATCCAGCGCCAGACATTCAAAAGCCCCATCAAGGAGGTTGCCACATAGGTCAGCGCGCAGGCAAACAGGATTTTTTTGGCGGCCGGAATATCCTCCGGAGGAATATAGTCTCCGGATGACAGGAGCGGAAGGGCACGGTTGAAGCTGGCATCAAACTCGGTGGGAAGGGTCAGGAGGTGCACCAGGACCGGGATGCCCAGGGTCCCCAATCCGCCAAGAAACATCAATACGCCGACCGACGGCGCCCGGGTGAGGGCGGCCAGGAACGGAATTGCCATCATAATGAGGGCGCCGATCCGTTCCAGTTTCTGGGCCGTGCCGATCATCCGGGTTCGGGTTTTAAGGGGTTTGTAACCGGCCTGGTCCTGGATGGCGTGCCCGATCTCGTGGGCGGCAACCACCACGGAGGTAAGGGTTTTGCGACCGCAGGTATTTTCCGTCAGACGAATGGTTTTCTGCGACGGGTCATAGTGATCGGCGGTATCGGTCACCTCCACCTTAACATCGTTTAAATCCAGGCGATCCAAAACCAGTCGGGCCAGATCGATACCGTTGCCCGAGAAATACTCCCGGCGGTTGTAACGGTTTAATACGTGCCTGGCCCACAGGTGCGGTCCGAACAGGGCGGCAATTGCAAGAATAATGATATAAATCATTTCGGAACCAGGGCGGCCACCGGACACACTTCAACGCATGCCCGGCAGGCGTCGCAGGGAGGCGGTTCGGCTTGCGGGCGGTCATAAAAGCTGATGACCGTGTCGATCCCGCGCTCTGGCAAAGGTCATCCGGCCCGGTTTTGCTGCCGGCGGCAGACATAGACACATTTTCCGCACAGCACACAGCGGTTCGGATAGTAATCTAAAAAGGGGTGGCCTTCATCAACCCGGGTGTCTTTCAGAAGCCGATCGAGGCCTTTGGATTTTAAAGCGACTTTTAAGAATTTGGCCATATCCTGCAGGGCGCATTTGCGATTGGCCGGGCAATTTTTGCAGTCCACGTCATGGACCGAAAGCAGCAGTTGCAGGGCGGTTTTCTGCAGCTTCCGGACGCGCGGGGTGTCGGTGTACACAACCATTTCCCGTTCGATCCGCAGCGAACAGGAGGAAACAGGATGGTCGGCTCCTTCGATCTCAACGAAACACAGGCGGCAGGAGGCGGGGGGAGGCTCCATTCCTTCGAGATAGCACAGATTCGGAATGTAAATGCCGTTCTCCAGGCAGGCCTCGAGCAAATTCCTACCTTCAGCAACCTCGATTTTTTTGTCATCTATTCGCAGGGTGATCATTGACCGTGTCCTTCAGTTTTTTATTCTTTTACCGGCTGGGCGGGACGCTCGATGATCGGCGCCAGCTCCGGCGGCGATACCCTTCGCACGGCATCATATTCCGGGGGACAGGCGACCACGCATTCCCCGCATTTGACGCACAGGGATTGGTCGATGCCTTTTTTGCGGGTACTGGTGGTAAACACCGCCTCCACCGGGCAGCATCCCACGCAGGCATCGCAGCCCCGGGCGCACTTTTCCAGGTCGATATAAAAGGCGATCAAGGGCCGGCAGACCATACCGGGGCAGCGCTTTTCCTTCACATGGGCCTCATAATCGTCCTTAAAATATCGCAAAGTGGTTAAAACCGGGTTGGGGGCTGTTTGGCCCAACCCGCAGAGGGAACCGGCTTTGATATCCTCGCTTAGCTGGGCCAGGGTTTTCAGGTCTTCTTCCCGGCCCTGGCCCTCGGTAATTCTTTCCAGGATCTTGAGCAAATGAAACGTTCCGATGCGGCAGAAGGTGCATTTGCCGCAGGATTCTTTTTGGGTAAAATCAAGAAAATAGCGCGATATGTCCACCGTACAGGTATCTTCGCTCATGACCACCATACCGCCGGAGCCCATCATGGCGCCGGCTGCGGTCAGCGAGTCAAAGTCAATGGGCGTATCCAAAAACGACTCGGGCAGACAGCCGCCGGAGGGCCCCCCGATCTGGACGGCTTTAAATTTCTTTTGGTTCGGAATTCCGCCGCAAATGTCGAATATGAGGGTCCGCAGGGTCACCCCCATGGGAATTTCGATCAGACCCGGGTGGGTGACATCGCCGACGACGGAGAATATAGCGGTCCCGGGGCTGTTTTCAGTGCCGATCTGTTTGTACCAGTCGGCCCCGTTTTTCAAAATGGGGGGTACCGACGCCAGGGTCTTGACGTTATTGATCACCGTGGGGTTTCCCCACAGACCCTTTTTGACCGGATAGGGCGGTCGCTGGATGGGCATGCCGCGCAAACCTTCGATGGAGCTGATCAGGGCCGTTTCCTCGCCGCAGACAAAGGCCCCGGATCCCTGAAAGACTTCGATCTCAAGGTCAAAGGAGCTGCCCAGGATGTTCTGCCGACCAGCCCGAGGGCCTGGGCCTGGTGGATGGCAGCGGTGACGATTCTGACCGCCAGCGGATATTCCGCCCGGATGTAAACGATGGCTTTATGGGCGCCGACGGCATAGGCGCAGGCAATGATGCCTTCCAGGACCTGGTGCGGATTGCTTTCCAGGATCGTGCGATCCATATACGCGCCGGGGTCCCCTTCATCGGCGTTGCAAATAACGAATTTGGTGTCCCGGGGCTCTTCAGCTGCCAGTTCCCACTTGACCCCCGTCGGAAAACCGGCGCCGCCTCTGCCCCTCAGCCCGGCGTCCTTGATTTGCTGAATGACTTCTTCAGGGGACCGCTGGAGCATGTCGACCAGGGTGGCATAGCCATCTTCGGCGATGTAATCGTAAATGTCCTCCGGATCGATGCGGCCGCATTTTTCCATCACCACCCGCTTTTCCTGGTTGAACCGCGAAAATTCCATTACCCACGGAATCATATCATTTTCTTCGGTGGCACCCAGAACATGTTCGAAACGGGGGTCTCCCTCGGCCAGAAAAAGATTGGTCAGCATCTGGGCTTTGCCGGGATTCACGTCGGCATAGAATATGGGGGGGAAAACCGGATTGCGGATGATCGATGATGACGTAAGGCTCCGCGTAACAATGGCCGATACACCCCACGGTGTGGATGCGGGCCTCAATCCCGTGCTGGGCCAGGGCCTGCTCGAAGGCGTCTTTGGTTGCCAAGGCCCCGGAAGCAATCCCGCAGGTCGCCATACCGATATGAATCTTAGGGCCCGGTGCTTCATCGAATGCCTGGCGTCTGGTTTCTGCTTCCCGCCGGATTTCATCAAATCCGGGACGGGCCGGTTCTTTATTCGGTGGGCTCATTTTTTTGTTTTTCTCTTTCCTGCATTTCTTTTTCAATCCGGGTCCTCAACACGAGTCCTTCCACTTTGCTGGGCTGCATATGACCGTGCACGGTCTCCCCCATAACGGCCACCGGAGCCAGGGCACAGCACCCGACGCAGGCCACACGGTCCACGCTGAACTCCCTGTCCGGTGTCGTTTCACCTTCTTTGATCTCCAGTTTGCGTTCAAAGTTTTCCAGAATAATATCCCCGCCCTTTACATGACAGGCGGTCCCTAAGCAAACTTTGATCGGGTTTTTCCCGGGCGGGTTAAAACGGAATTGGTTATAAAAAGTGGCTACCCCGTAGACTTCTGAAGAAGGGATATCCAGATGATCGGCCACCAGATGAATGGCCTCCCCGGGAAGATAGGTAAGTTTTTGTTGAACTAATTGAAGGATGGGAATCAGTTTGCTGCGATCGTTTCCGATTTCAGCAAGATCCGTTTTGATCTGTTCCAGAAGGGATTTTTCCTCCGCACTGAGCGCTAGATCCATTCACAACTCCTTTGAAGACCAACACCAGTGAACGAAAGTCCATTTCATGATCGACTCCGACACAGCGGGTCGAATTCGGTTGCTGACACCTGCCACCTCGTGTGAAACTTCATGCTGGAGTTTCTTCTACGATCAGACTGGACGCTCGCGGCCAGGCGGTGCTCATATGAAACTATATATCTATGTCGCAAAATCAAAGGTGCTCCAATCGTCTTCGTCCTCGAAATAGAAAGAAGTACAACGGCGCCGAGGACGAGCACGAGAACGAGGACGAGGACGAAAAGAATCACATCTTTTCCATGGCGCCATAGGCGGACTGAATGCGTTCCCGCAACAGGAAACATAATTTTTCCATGACATTAAATCCAAAGCGAGTGTCGCTGACCATGTCCTCCCGCAATTCGGCACCCTTCAGCAACAAAATGGTTGCGGGTGCCTGGCAAAAGGTCCTCAGCATCATAATATGCGGCTCATCCAGCAGGGTGGACCAGCATCCAAATACCCTTCCCTTGCCGAGGGTGGCGATGACCACCCGGCCTTCACGGGACCCCATGTCCACGGTTCTTTCCAATATCACCTGGCCCTTTGCGATGATGTAGATGGTTTCTCCGAAATCACCCTGCTGGTAAACCAGCGCGCCCTTGTCAAAGGTGTTTACCCGGCAAATTTTGGCAATATTTTTAATTTCGCCTGGGTCCAGGCCCTTGAATAGCTCACAGCCTGCCAGCACCTCTTCAATTTCAGCGGATTTCATTTTGAAAATCCTTTCTGCAATTTATTACCGCGTTATATCTTTAAAAGTTATTTCTTTGCATTTTATGCAAAAACCAATACACAAGCACAAACTGTTAAAATCTCAAATTACAAGCACCAAATTACAAATAAATTCCAAATTACAATATCAAAATCTCAAACTACAATATCCGATGACCAAAACAGATGAACTTGCAAAACGTCAAAAACCGTTCTTTCTTAAGATCATATTCGCATTTGAGATTTTGAATTTTGGTCATTGTGATTTATTTGGAATTTGGTATTTGTGTTTTGGAATTTCCGGCTTGTCCGGGTTATGTCAATTGGGTATACATGGTCATCAATCGATTGCCGATCGCGCCGGAGAGTTGCTTGAAGAAGAGACACTCCTTATCGATATCGGCAGTTAAAATTTTCTCCATTTTCTTCCGGTCGATTCTGAGAATAACCGACGGTCCATCACATCTGGCTGTAAGAAAATAGGTGTCCCGGCCAATCAGGCATGCAAAGCCGAAGATCTCTCCCAGACCGCTGCTTTGGTAAACCACCTTACCGGTATCCCCCAGGAGGAGGCTGATTTGACCCTGGATTAAAATGAAAAAATAATCTGCCGGCTCGCCTTCCTTAAAAACGAGATCTCCTTTTTCAAAGGATACGTTTTCAGCGATGGCCATGGTCTGCTTCAGGAAGTTATGCCCCAGACCGGTAAATAGATCCGATTGCTTAAGATACATTGCGGTCCCTCCTTGCTTTCATGAAAGTCAGGCATATTCATTTGAGAAATATCATCTGAACGCTCAACGCCAATACCCCGGGAAGATGGGTTATGATACATAAAAAGCGGTCAATAATCAAGAATTCCGACCTTGTCCACTTCTTTTTTCATAGTTCGTCATGGCAACTATCCAAAGTCCTGCAGGATGTTCCACAGCAGGCTTTCGATGCCCGGGTGGGGCAGGGGCTGGGAAGGAATGAGCCCCGGGGTGTAGCCCCTTTGGATGAAAGTTCCGATGACATCCGGGTTGCGGCTGATGACGTGCACCGGAACCGACCAGGGTTGATTTTTTCCGGTTATCTTTAAGTTGGGTTGATGATCTCCCAGGATGATGATTACCTCGTTGTCGGTAACCATTTGCTCCAAAAACCCCACCAGGACTTTGAAGTCGTATAGGATCGAGGTCACGTAGGCTTGGGAGGCATTTTCAAGATGGGGCCAGATAATCGGAAATTCAATTGGTTTTTGGGTGTGGTAAATCGAACCATTTCCGATTTGAGACCAGTCGGGAAGATAGCGCGGCTGCTCGTTAAAAGGGGCATGGCTGCTGATCAGTACGAACTCGATAAACAGGGGCTGCGAGCGTTTCTGGATTTCGGCGCGGTAGATGGTATCGAGCACAAACTGATCGGTCATGGGCGCCCAGCCGAATTTGGGCCCCCGGTAATCAAAATCAGCGGCATAGTATTTCTTTTGGTATTTGTAAAACTTTCCGGCCGGCCATGGCCAGAGGGTGCCCGGCATCACGCTGACGGTGCGATACCCGGCCCGGTTGAAGTAGGCGGCAATGGGTTGAACTTTCGAGGTCAGCATCAGATCGTAATGCAGCTGGCTGGCGATGGGGACCCCGCCGGCCAGAGCGCCGTGGGCCAGCCAGGAAGAGCCGCCAAAGGCCGGCGACTTTAAAAAATTTGAACATGACCCATACCCGCCCGCCTGCAATCGGCGTTCGGTATCTTGCAGGAAGGGGGTGATCAGGGGTGAATGCCGGGGATCCGCAAAAACGGTGTGTCCGTAAGATTCGATAAAGAACACATAGACATCGCCGCCGTTGAATTTTGCCAGCGGCGTCCGGTATTGCCGGCCTTTTTGAATAACTTTATCAAGGACGGCCAGGTGCTTGTCCGTGGTATCGCTGAGATGCACCATAAAGTCAATTTCGGCGGCCACCCGTTGAAGAATACCGGGCGCGAAAATAAATCCGGTATGCCCGGCTGTCCACGGATTCAGGCTGACCATAAGAACAGCGATGATGACGGCCGGCACCGAAAAGATACGGCGCTGGCGGCGCCCGCTGAAAAAGGTGGTGATGGATTTGAGCGCCCGCCATATGCCCCAGGCAATCAGAGCGAGGGCTACAACCGCCAGAAAAGACCAGAGCGCGAACACTTGCAGCGGCAGCGTGCTGTAAAGCAAAAAAATCAAATCAGGCAAAAATTGTGAATCCAGATACAGATTGAAGGGGCGGAAAAAGTAGGTGGGCACGAGAATGTCGGCGATGCGAAACAGGCGCAAAAAGATGATGGCCAGGGTCAGGGGGATAAACACCGCCCGGCGAAACGGCATCCCCCGGAAGGCCCCCAGGCACAACAAAACTAAAATGATAAAGACTTCGGGGGATATCACCAGCAGATTACGGAGTTCATTTCTGGCCCTCCGGATAGCTGAAGTTCATCAGGACATTGAGAAAAACCCAGGCCGCTAAAAATCCCGCCGGGGGAGCCAGGGTTTTAAAAGCCTTTTTAATACCTGAATTTTGCATGCAAATAGCCCTCAGTGAAATTCAATATTCACAATGATCTATAGGGCACGGGCTTCATCTTTGAGGTCAGGCTGGCAATCGATAACAGGAAAGAATGGATTTTCCCGGAGGCTGTCCTGCCACCCCGGCCGGCTGCCAAAGGTGTCAAATGCGGCCTGGCCGTAGCGCGCCAGCAGGTTCCGATGGGTATGCAGGCGGTGAATCTGCTGCGCGAAAGCGGCGATGTCACCGGGCGCCACGAGCACCCCGTTGACACCGTCGGCCACGAACTCCCTGAGCGCGCCTTCGGAGGACCCGACCACCGGCAGGCCCCAGGCCATTGCTTCCAGGCAGGCAATACCAAAGCCTTCGTAAGAAAAGGGCAGGACAAACACATGGCTGGCGTTAAGCCGCCGGACCAGATCTGCGCCGTCCAGCGGCCCCGGGATATCAATCTGCTCCTCTATCCCCAGACGGGCAATCAAAGCCCGGACTTTGCGAACATGGATCCGGTCCATGGTCAGACTGCCGACCAGTGAAAGGTGCCAGGTTGCCGGCGGCAGACGGGACAGCCCTGTAATCAGCGGCAAAACCCCCTTGTTGGGCGTCAGATTGCCGATCGATATAAGTCGCAGGGGGCCTTCCTGACGGCATTTCGAGGCGATGGCCGCATCGGATGAAAGACATCCCAGGCGGTCTCCACCCGGATAGGCTACCAGGGAGGGCTGCTGACGGTCAACAAGAGATGCAACGTTTGTGCGCGTGGTTTCGCTGTTGAAAATAAATCCCGTCAACCGCTCGAAAATAGCTGCGCTCAACTGTTTGATAAAACAGCTGCTGAAATCCTGCCAGCGGCTGCCGGCACAAAACCTGATGGACAATGGCCACCACCGGGCAGTTGCGCCGGCGCTTGATGCGATGATTCAATCCGACCAGGGACGGATGAATAAGGGCATCTTCGAGAAGCAATTGGCAATGATGGTTGACCAGCCGCCGGTACAAGGGGTGCGAAAAGTTGTCGGCCAGGTTGCGGACATAATGATGCTGCTTTAAAGAGATGACCTCCATCGTGTGGCCCTGCGCCTGCAGGTGCTCGACCAGAAGGCGGTCGTATATCCAGCCGCCGGTCAGGGTGTTGAGGCTGCCGTAGATGATCAGTCCGATGTGCATCAAAACTCTTCCCGATATTCGGCCCAGGCCGCCTCGTTTTCCCAGATCTTTATGCTCAGCGCGGTCAGGTTGTCGCCGTTGATGGCTTTTTGCAGCGCCCGGCATAAAATCCGGGCGAAGTGTTCGATGCTGGGGTTTAAATCCTTAAACTCCGGCAGGCTGTTGAGGGTTTTATTGCGGTAATATTCGACCAGCTGGTCGAGCCGGGTTTCCACCTCGCAGATATCCAGCAGATACCCGTGCCGGTCCAGGTTTTTCCCGTACAGACGGGCTTCCACCACATAATGATGCGCGTGGGGCTCATTTTCAGGTCCCCAGTCACCGCCGACAAGGGCGTGCCGGGCGATGAAATCACGCCGCACGGCTACTGTGTACATGGACGACTCCTTATGAACGGATTTTGGGAAAGTATTTTCCGGTTATTTGTTTGTAGGGCCGATAGCGGTCACCGAATGTCCGTTCCAGATAGATCTCCTCCATCCGTATCCGCAACCCGCAGTTAAGCATGACGATGCAAAATCCCACCCCCATCACCACCGACGGCAAGTAGAAAAAGAATCCGGCATAAACGGCTGCCAGACCGGTGCTGATGGGATTTCTGACAAAGCGGTAGATCCCGCCGGTGTATAGGCTTTTTGTCTCGCCGAACTCGTAAAACGTGACGCGTCTTTTCAAGGTGAAGACGGCGGCCGTGGAAACCAGGTTGCCGACGACCAATAAGAGCATGCCGGCCAGGCGAAAGCTGATCAGCGGCTCCGGGCTCAGCGGCAGAAGAAAATCTGTGAGAACGGGAAACAATTCCGCTATCAGCGGCAAAATAAATATCAGTGCCGCAATGGCGCTGGCCGTGATCAGCATCACCACTTTCAGCTTAGATTCCAGAAATTGTTTGGCGGGATGATTCCGCGAAACTCCCTGATCCACCCTCACGTGGCGCAGCATTTCGACCGTGGATCCGGCACTGGGGACCTTAAGTAAGAAAATCTGGACCGCCTGCACCACGTAGGTTGCCAGCAGAATAAATTTTGACAGCAGAATTATGGGGCTATCCATGGTTATATTCCAAAACCACCTGGAGGGTCGCCGCGGGATCTTTGTCGATCAATTCAAAGGCCTCCCGGGCCCGGCGGAATGGTATTTGATGGGTGATGAACCGGGACGGCCGGATGCGGCGGATCATGTCCCAGGCCAGGGCGAACCGTCGTTGCTTTGACCAGCGGGCCGACAGCGCCGGTGTCACCGTGCTGACCTGGCTGCTGATCAGGCGGATGCGTTGGCGGTGAAACCGCCCGCCGAGTTCCAGGGCCGCTTGCCGGTCGCCATACCACGAGCCGATCACAATGCGGCCGTCAAAGCCGGTGACGGCAATGGCCGCATTCAAGGCCTCGGGGTTGCCCGACAGTTCGTAAACCAGATCCGCCGAACCCTCGGAAGCCTCCGGTTCAAGCAGCTGGTTCACCCGGGCCAGGGCGTCGGGATGGGCAGGATCAAGCGCTTGATGGGCACCGGCATTCCTGGATGCCTCCCGGCGGCGCTCAAAACGATCCAATGTCACCAGCGCCCCCAGCGGGAATCGGGCCAGCAGGGCCGTGGTCAAAAGCCCGACCACCCCCTGGCCCAGAACCACCACTTTTTCTCCGATGACGGGTCTTCCGTCCATTAAAAAATTAGCGGCGGTTTCCATATTGGCCAGAAACAGGGCATCCAGGGGATTGATATCCGCCGGGACCGGAAAAAGCTCATCGACACCGACCGTAAAACAGCTTTCATGGGGGTGCAAACAGAATACCTTCTGCCCGATTAAATCCTGGTCGACCGCCGGGCCGACCGCTGTGACCTCCCCCACGGCGGCATAGCCGTATTTCAGCGGGTAGCGCAGCGGCCGGCGGAGGGCGGAGATGGTTTCGTCGACGGCCATGTCTTCGGGAACTAATCCCCGGTAAACGAGCATTTCCGTCCCGTGACTGATGGCTGAAAATTTGGTTTCAACCCGCACCTCCGCCGCTTCGAGGCCCGGCAGCTGCTCTGCGGCGATTTGGATGTTAAACGGCGCTTTGAAAACAATCGCTTCACGCTTCATAAATCATTCCATGCCGGGCGGGCCCAGATGACTAGGTCTTGGCCCAGTTGCTGGTAATGCACCTCTTTGAGCTGCGGAAAAGGTGCGGCCTTAAAGCTTTCCGCGTCGATCACCGGGAGCCTCCGACCAGTTTGGGAGAAACGGTGATGACAAATAAATCCACCAGCTTCAACCTGACAAAGCTTGTAATGACTCGAGCGCTCAACCATAACGCTGTCGACCTGCCGGTTGGCCAGTTCGCCATCAAGGCCGGCAGGTCGATCAACCCGTCGTCGGCACAGCGGCAACTGATCAGCGTTGCGCCCTTTTGTCTGAGAGCGCTCGTTGGGGTCACCGGTGTCATGGTTGCCGTTGACAATCCAGGTGCTCAGATCGGGCCGCTTTACGAGGTTGGCGTCCAGCGGGGTTCGCAGGCGGGTGTCCAGGATAATCGGTTGCGGGTTTTGGCCCTCGACCCGTCGAACCGTCAAACTGGGGTTATCGGCCAGCACGGTCCCAATGCCTACCAGGATTGACTGGCAGCAGGCCCGAAGCTGATGGGTCAAGCGCATGGATTCAGCCCCGCTGAGCTGCATCTGCTGCTTGTTTACGGTGGCGATGCTGCCATCCAGGCTCTGGGCGTAGCTGACGGTAACAAACGGCCGTTTGTTTTTCAGGCGAAATTCGCCCGTGCGGTTGATGGCCGTTTCACTCCTCGATGGACGTGATTGAATCTTTCATGGTGACATATCACCTGCCAGTCTATCAGGAAACCGGCCAGAAAAGGAATTAAGAGCACCACTGCCGCAACATGGGTTAGCGGCGGGGTGAGCAGGGGCAGCAAGACGACGGCAAGAAATACCATCTGGGCACCGGCCATCCAGCGGGCCCCCTTGCGCGGCTTTACCTCATTGCAGGGCCGCCTGTTTTTTTTCTCAGCCACAGGGCCAATCTCAACA
>PVMK01128751.1_pt1 | contig 16440 bp, 13 predicted proteins | sample 1853481 | NCBI WGS metagenome assembly PVMK01 (sample SAMN08533507, study PRJNA380276) | Marine sediment metagenome, whole genome shotgun sequencing project.
CACGCTAGGAGTCTGTCGGATTTAACATGATCTACTCGGTAATTGCTCCCGGCATGGCTCTACCTCCCACATCCCTGTGGTCGTGCGGAATAGCTCCTAGTCAAATACTACCGGGCGGAATGATCGAACACTTTTGTGTTAACCTGCCTTTTTTCTAATCAAAGCCTATTTACCGGGAGAATCACCCATGGGATTTCTGCAAGGAAAACGCGCACTGATCGTCGGTGTTGCAAGCAAACGTTCGATTGCCTGGGGTATTGCCGAGGCCATGTTTCAACAAGGTGCCGAACTGGCATTTACCTATCAAAATGAAAGGCTCAAATCACGGGTCGAGCAAATCGCCGAGGTTTGTGAATCGGATATCATAATTCCGTGTGACGTGGCATTTGATGACCAGATCGAAAACGTATTTACGGAACTGGGCAAACACTGGGACGGTTTTGACATTCTCGTCCACGCAGTTGGTTTTGCCCCTCGAGATCAATTGGTGGGTGATTACCTGGATGCAGTGACCCGTGAGGGATTCCAGATTGCCCACGACATCAGTTCCTACAGCTTTGCTGCGCTGGCCAAAGCCGGACGCCATATGATGGATGGTCGCAACGGAGCCCTGCTGACCCTGAGCTATATGGGCTCTGAACGGGCCATGCCGAGTTATAACGTGATGGGCCTTGCCAAGGCCAGTCTCGAAGCAAATACGCGCTATATGGCGCAGAGTCTTGGTCCTGAAGGACACCGAGTGAATGCGATTTCCGCCGGCCCGATCAAGACACTGGCCTCAGCCGGTATCGCAGACATGAGAAAAATGCTTGAGCACGTAAAAGACACAGCCCCGTTAAGACGAACCGTTACGATTGAAGATGTCGGTAACGTGGCAGCATTCCTGTGCTCGGATCTTGCAGCAGGTATTACCGGTGAGATCACTTATGTAGATGCGGGTTATAACATTCTGGGTATGGCGGAACTTGGAAGGGATGCTTAGAGAATTGGTAAAACCGGAACTTCATTTCATCCGGCATTGAAACAACCGTCATCCCGGACTTGATCCGGGATCCATCTTGATCTTTATTGTTTCACTACTTTGTAAAAGAGCGAAAAAAATGGATCCCGGATCGAGTCCGGGATGACTCAGTTAGCCCTTTGGCTAATTGAGTCACTTAATCCGATCCTCATACACCTCAACATCAGCACTGGCCCGTAACTGGCGCATCAGAGCGGCGGCTTCCTGGCTGGCATTGCTGTTGGCGATGACCCTCTCATACTGCTTCTTGGCAATCAATGTCCCGCCCTCCAGTACACCCGGAGTTATTGAATGCAGTTCAACAACTGCAAAACCATTACTGGTTGGCAGAACTGTCTGGACCGTTACATCTTCAGCCGGTTTCTGCAGACGGAAAATCTCCTGCACCAGTTTAACATCGGGTACAAAAGAGTTACGTTTAATCGCTTCATGCCGGGACAAATTCCAATCCCGGATTCTGTGGCCGAAGCTTCAAACTCGTCTTCCCCACTCTGTAGCTCTGCAAGTAATTCCACGGCTTTGGCCTCTGCATTATCCCGGGCCAGGTTTTCGCCCAGAGTTGCGATTATTTCAGCACGAACTTCCTCCAGCGGTTTCAGGGACAACCGGCAGGTGTTCCTTCAATCTGATCATGACCAGTCGATTCTCATCCAGGTTGACCGGGATCACTGACCGAACCCTGTAATAACACCAGGTCGGAAAAAGCTGCCTCGACGACTTCGGGGTTAGCTGAAATACCTTCTTCACCGCCTGCACGGGTGATAGGTCCGATTTCCTTTACCGGCAGGTCCAGAACCAATGCCGCACTTTCCAGCGTGGTCGGATCTTCATAAATCAGATCAACAAGCCGATCCGCCTGTTCAAGAAATGCGCGTGCTGCCAGGTCATCTTCATATTCTGCAACAAGTGTCATCCGAGCTTCATCGAAAGTCATACCGGTGGATTCACGAATCTCATTTAACTGGATTACATGCCAGCCAAACCCGGTTTGGACCGGGTCGGAAATCGGTGCTTCCATTGAAAGTTCATACATGGCATTTTCGAATGCCTTAACCATCACACCTGTCTCTACCCAGCCAAGGTCCCCGCCCTGGGCTGCTGAACCCGTATCCTGGGAGTTTTCCATCGCCAGGGTGGCAAAATCCTCACCGGCGCGGGCACGCGCGGAAAGGTCTTCTGCATTCTGCCTTGCTGTTTCTTTTTCGGCTTCACCCGCATCGGTTGCGGCTTCTACCAGAATATGGGAAACCCGTCGCTGTTCAGGGGCTGATAAAACGGGCCTTTTGGGATTCAAACTGATCTCGCAGGACATCTTCTTCGGGTGGTAAATCCTGGGCGGCAGAAAAGCCACATCCAGTTCAATATATTCAATAATGACCTGTTCCTGGGACTGGTACTCTTCAGTGTTTGCGTCATACCAGGCAGTGATCTCAGCCGCATCGAACTCCACAGCCGGCTCGGCTACTTCAGCGGGTACCATCACTGTGCTGAATGTCCTGCTCTGATCAAGCAAAGCGACAAATTCTTCCAGCTCGGAAGAAGTAGCGATACTGCTCGCAGTGATATTCTGCGGCAACTGGCTGATGACAAATTGTGAGCGCATTTCTCTTTGAAACTGTTTTGGTGACAGTCCCTGGGCCAGCAACCTGCTTTGATACACATCGGTATTAAACTGACCTTCAACCTGGAAGGCCGGTATCTTGCGGATCTCTGCGGCCAGGGTGTCATCGTCCACATCAAGTCCCATTGACTGTGCGGCCTGTGTAATCAATTCCTGGTCGATCAGGCTATCAAGATGCTGACGGCGGATGATCAACTGGTCAAACTCTACCGGATCATAGGCTGCACCCAAAATAGACTGCATCCGCCGGCGATAATTGGAGAAGCTTTGGTTGAAATCATTAAAGCTGATTTCAGTTTCATTGATCCTGGCAACGATGTTGCCACTGCTGGAGGTGAAATACTCATTTACGCCTACCAGGGCAAAGGGAACAATCAGTATGCCCAGAATGGCAAATGCAAGAATACCCGTCAGTCTTTCACGAATGGATTGAAGAACCATGGTTTAACAACCTTTCCAATTTTAAAAGCCGATAAGAAAAAGGCGCCTTTACGGCGCCCTTGTCTTACATATGGCGGAGTGGACGGGACTCGAACCCGCGACCCTCGGCGTGACAGGCCGATATTCTAACCAACTGAACTACCACTCCACATATCGATGGTGGGTGCTGAGGGGATCGAACCCCCGACCCTCGCCTTGTAAGGGCGATGCTCTCCCAGCTGAGCTAAGCACCCCCAGCCGAAGGCGCGCTAGTTTACGGCATCCTTAAGGGCTTTACCAGCCTTAAATGAAGGATTATTTGAGGCCTTGATCTGGATGGTTTCGCCCGTGCGAGGATTACGTCCGGCACGTGCTGCGCGATGTTTAACAGAGAAAGTACCAAAACCAACCATGGAAACTGAATCACCAGCTACCAGCGCGTTGGTTATTGCAGCAGTAAAACCGTCAAGAGACCCGACCGGCGTCTGCTTTGCTTAAGCCAGAATTTGCCGCAATTGCATCAATTAGTTCAGATTTATTCATTATATGCACTCCATATTTTTCAGGTGTTGATTGTAAGATGATGAAGACTTGAACAGCTCCTCAGCGTCTAACCCCCACTGAAAAACCTTACCGTTTGCGAAAGTTGACTAAACTCCCGCAAGGCCATACAAATCAAGGCCTGCAAGCCGAGCGGCCATGTTAATACACGACTCTGCGTTGGCGCAACCTGTATTAAGCAATAAGACAACTTTTTGCATTAATATCTACGCCCAAGCGTTTCATTTGGCTCGGAAGACTGTTTTTGACGGCCTGTGAAAAATAAATACTGACTTTAGTGTGGCCGCACTTCCTTCCCGGCAACATCTGCAAGCGCAGTTTTTGCCTCCACAGCACCCGAAGCCGGTTCAGGCGTCTCAACAAGTGCGATCTCGAGCACTTCATCAATGGTTGAAACCGGATGAATTTCCAGTTTGCGCAGGATGTTTTTCGGAATATCCGCCAGGTCCTTCTCGTTCTCAGCAGGAATGATGACCGTTTCGATGCCACCACGGTGCGCTGCCAGCAGTTTTTCTTTCAAACCGCCAATCGGCAGCACGGTTCCACGCAGTGTAATTTCACCCGTCATGGCAACCGTGGCACGTACCGGTATCTTGGTTAATGCAGATACCAGTGCCGTACACATACCCACACCCGCACTCGGACCATCTTTCGGTGTTGCACCTTCGGGAACATGCACATGCGCATCAAATTTCTGATAGAAATCCGGATCCAGTCCAAGTGCATGCGCCCTGCTCCTGACCACCGTCATGGCAGCCTGGATCGATTCCTTCATCACATCACCCAACTGGCCGGTTTGTTCCAATCTGCCCTTGCCCGGTACCATCATCGCTTCGATTTGCAGTAACTCCCCACCCACCTGCGTCCAGGCAAGACCGGTCACCTGACCTATTGCATTGCTTTCCTCTGCAAGACCGTAACGGAACTGCCTGACACCGAGATAGGAATCCAGGTTGCGTGCCGAGACAGATACCTTGCTAATCTTTGAACCGAGCGCCAACTTTTTGACGGCTTTACGACAGATTTTTGCGATCTCCCGCTCCATGTTACGCACACCGGACTCGCGTGTGTAATAGCGCACGATATCAACCAACACCTGGTCGCTGATCTGAATTTCTTTTTCATCCAGACCATGTGCCTCCAGTTGCTTCGGCAACAGGTAGTTTCTTGCAATATGCAGCTTCTCGTCTTCCGTATAACCGGGGATACGAATGACTTCCATGCGATCCAGTAACGGACCGGGGATGTTCAGAGTATTGGCAGTGGCCACGAACATTACGTCAGACAAATCGAAATCTACTTCAAGGTAGTGATCATTGAAGGCGTGGTTTTGCTCCGGGTCCAGGACCTCTAACAAAGCCGAAGAAGGATCACCACGGAAATCCATCGACATCTTGTCCAACTCATCGAGCATGAACAACGGATTACGTGTTCCCACTTTAGCCATATTCTGCAACACACGACCCGGCATGGAACCAATATAAGTACGACGGTGACCACGGATTTCTGCTTCATCACGCACACCACCCAGTGACATGCGTACGAATTTACGACCGGTGGCGCGGGCAATGGAGCGTCCCAGGCTTGTTTTACCCACACCCGGAGGCCCGACCAGGCACAAAATAGGGCCCTTCATGGCCTTGACCCGCTGTTGTACCGCCAGGTACTCGAGTATGCGTTCCTTGACCTTTTCAAGCCCGTAGTGATCCGCCTCGAGTATGGCCTCGGCTTCTGCCAGATCCTTGCGAATGCGACTGCGTTTTTTCCACGGTACATTCAGCATCCAGTCAACATAATTCCTGACCACGGTTGCCTCAGCCGACATCGGAGACATCATTTTCAGTTTGTTGAGCTCGGAGGTTGCCTTCTTCTTCGCCTCCTTGCCCATACCGGCTTTTTCGATGCGGTTGGCCAGGTCATCCATATCATTAGGTGCGTCATCCATATCACCCAATTCTTTCTGGATAGCCTTCATTTGTTCATTGAGATAGTACTCGCGCTGGCTTTTCTCCATTTGGGTCTTGACCCGGCCACGGATACGTTTCTCCAGCTGCAGCACCTCGATTTCACCCTCGACCAGGCTCATCAGTTTTTCCATACGCTCTGTGACACCGGCAGTTTCAAGCAGCGCCTGCTTCTCTTCCAGGCGGATGCTCAAGTGGGCAGCCACTGTGTCGGCAAGACGGCTGGGATCTTCAATTCCTGCCAGGGTGGTTAACAACTCGGGTGGAATTTTCCGATTCAATTTGACGTATTGCTCAAACATGGATACCAGTGAACGCATGGTCACATCGACTTCCTGCTCGGTGTGGCTGACCTCGACGGGAAGCATGTTCCACCAGGCTTCAAAATAGCCGTTCTCATCAATGAAGTTCGTGATCCTGACCCTTTCACCACCCTCGACCAGCACTTTGGTGGTGCCGTCAGGTAATTTCAGCAACTGCAAAACGGTTGCCAGCGTACCCACTTCAAAAAGATCTGCCTCGCTTGGGTCATCAATTTCTGCGCTGCGCTGGGTAACCAGCACGATGCGCTTATCGACGTTCATGGACTGATCCAGCGCCAGTATGGAGCGGTCACGTCCAACGAACAGTGGAATGACCATATGGGGATAAACCACCACGTCGCGCAGCGACAGCACCGGTGTGGGTTGCATGCTCCCAGGCTGCTCCGGGGCAGTCGTGTCGGGGCTATCTGCTTCAGATTCTGGTTTATCGGGGTTTGCCATCATATTCCTCATCAATCAAACCGGTTGTTGTTAAACGTGAAAAACCGGTGGGTAAAATCTAATGTAATTCAGGGCGGATCGCCCTTCAAGTTGATAATCAGAAATATGGGCTCTGGAATGAAAAAATCAATGCTTTAATGTACAGGACGTACTGTACTTCGCGATAGAGCACTAAGGAGAAGGCGAGAGAAGGTGAGAGAAGGTGAGACCGGAAACCGGTCGAGAGGCTGGCCTGGGCCACCGGAAACCGGTCGAGAGACTGGCCTGGGCCATGTGTGGCAGGAAGCCTCTCGGGCTCACGACTACAGATTCTTCAAGACCAGTACCAATCGATTCGCCGCATCACGGCTTTGTATATTGGATTATGTGAATGGGACCAGTTGAACTGGCCCCTTTTGAAACTATTCGCCCGAAGCTGCTTTATCAGGCATGTTCTCGTAAAGTATAAACGGTTCTGACTCACCATCAATGACACTTTCATCGACCACCACCTTGGAAACATTTTCCAAAGAGGGCAATTCGTACATGCTATTGAGCAAAGTGCTTTCCATGATGGTGCGCAAACCGCGTGCACCCGTCTTTCGCTCCATGGCACGTCTGGCGATAGCCTGCAGTGCCTCTTCGCGGATATCCAGTTCCGAACCTTCCATGGCAAACAGTTTCTGGTACTGTTTGACCAGGGCGTTTTTAGGCTCGATCAGGATGCGTACCAAAGCGGTTTCATCCAGTTCCTGGAGCGTCGCAACCACCGGTAAACGACCGACGAATTCTGGAATCAAGCCGTATTTAACCAGGTCTTCCGGTTCAACATTAAGCAGCAATTTACCAATGTCCTGCTCGTCTTTCAGGCTACGTACTTCTGCTGAAAAGCCGATGCCGGACGCAGAGGTACGGTGCTGGATAACTTTCTCCAAACCTGAAAATGCGCCACCGCAGATAAACAGTATCTGACCCGTATCAACCTGCAAAAACTCCTGTTGCGGATGTTTGCGACCGCCCTGTGGAGGTACCGAGGCAATGGTGCCTTCAATCAATTTCAGCAGGGCTTGCTGCACGCCTTCACCGGACACATCACGGGTGATGGAAGGGTTCTCTGCCTTGCGCGAGACCTTGTCAATTTCATCGATATAAACAATGCCTGTCTGAGCTTTGTCGACATCGTAGTCGCATTTCTGCAGCAACTTCTGAATGATATTTTCAACATCTTCACCAACGTAGCCGGCTTCGGTGAGTGTGGTTGCATCAGCAATGGTAAACGGTACATCCAACATCCTGGCCAGGGTTTCCGCCAGCAGGGTTTTACCGGAACCGGTAGGCCCGATCAGCAGGATATTACTTTTGGACAGTTCTACTTCATCTTTTGATTTTTGTGGCTCAAGGCGTTTGTAATGGTTGTAAACAGCAACGGAAAGAACCTTCTTTGCATGCTGCTGGCCAATGACAAAATCATCCAGAAAGGCGTGTATGTCTTTAGGCGTAGGCAGTTGCTCGCGGTCACTTGCGCCGACTTCATCCAACTCTTCGCGGATGATGTCATTACAAAGCTCGACGCATTCATCACATATATAAACACTGGGTCCCGCAATCAGTTTGCGAACCTCGTGTTGGCTTTTCCCACAGAATGAGCAGTATAGAATTTTGCCGTCTGTGTTCGTGTTTTCTTGATCACTCATTTCAATTCATCCAGCATCTTGCGGAAAATATTACTATTTTTTACTACCGGAGTCATCCTTTCTTGTATCGATCAGTTCATCAATCAGACCATATTCTTTGGCCTCTAGAGGACTCATGAAATTATCACGCTCGGTATCCTCGGCTATGGTCTCAACAGACTGACCGCTGTGCAGCGCCAGTATTTCATTCAGTTGTGAACGCACTTTGAGGATTTCACGGGTATGAATTTCAATATCAGTAGCCTGACCCTGGTAACCACCCAGCGGTTGATGGATCATCACGCGCGAGTGAGGCAGACAATAACGTTTGCCGCTGGCGCCCGCAGTGAGCAACAATGCGCCCATGCTGGCAGCCTGTCCAACGCACATGGTGCTGACATCAGGTTTGATAAACTGCATGGTGTCGTAAACAGCCAGGCCCGCGCTTACCGAACCGCCGGGACTGTTAATATACAGGTTGATATCCTTTTCCGGATTTTCTGATTCCAGAAACAACAATTGGGCAACAATAAGATTGGCCACATGGTCGTCGACCGGTCCAACCAGAAAAACCACACGCTCCTTAAGCAGGCGCGAATAGATGTCATATGCGCGTTCGCCACGGGGGGTTTGCTCAACCACCATCGGCACAAGATTCAAAGCACGTGTTTCATTGTTCATAATTACTGGCCCGCCGCCTGTGTTGCTGCATTAATGGCTTCCTGGAAACCCATCGCTACATCTGTCACTTTAGCGTTATTGACAACCCAGTCAACTACCTGGTTCTCCAATACTGAGTTTTCCACCGACTGCAACATGCGCTGATCGTTGTAATACATCTGTACAACTTCGCCAGGCTCCTCATAGGTCTGGGCGATTTCTTCAATGGCTTCGCGCACCTTGGAAGCGTCGATAACGATCTCGTTTTGTCTTGCCAACTCACCCAGTAACAGGCCGCTGCGTACACGTTTCCTGGCAGGTTCCCTGAAATGATCCAGCATTTCATCGGTCACTTCAATTTCAGCACCACGCAACATCTGCTGCAACAGGTTGTGGGCTTCATTGCTGACAATACTTTCAGGCACTTCCAGATCTTCGTGCATTTCCAGCAGGCGATCGGCCAGCTGAGTTTTGAGTTGAGTATTGACTGCCTGGTTCAGCTCACGCTCCAGGTTATTGCGAATTTCTATTTTGAGCTCTTCAATTTCACCGCTGGCAACACCGAATGACTCTGTAAACTCTTTATCAATCTCCGGTAATTCGCCTTCCTGTACCTTGCTCAGGGTCAGCGCAACATCGACTTTCTTGCCGGCCAGCCCCGGGTCCCGATAATCTGCCGGGAATTCCAGTTTGAGATCCTTTTCATCACCGGCAGACATTTTTCTGACTGCTTTTTCAAGGCCGTCAAAGCCGGATTCACCCAGTATGATTGCCAGGCGGTGTTTACCCTCCTCCGGTACCGTACCTTCATCGGTCTCCGCGGTGTATTCCACCAATGCCTGGTCGCCGTCTTTTGGCTTGCGCTCGACATCCGACCATTTGATCTTCTGCTTTTTCAATGTTTCAAGCATCTCGTCAACATCATCATCAGTGACGCTGACATCCGGTCGGTCAATGGCAATTTCTGCAACATCAATCGAATCGAACTCCGGATATATTTCGATAATTGCATTGAATTCGAGACCATTTTCGTCATCGAGCACCGGTTCTTCTTCCAGGCGGGGATTCGCCGCAATACGCAATGATTCCTGTTCGATGGCCTGTTGCAATGAAGCCTGTGCGGTTTGTTGAATAACTTCCGCCTTTGCCTGCGGTCCGTAACGCTGACGCAAAACACTGAACGGGATACGTCCGGGACGGAAGCCTTTGAGCCTGGCCTGCTTGCCAATTTCGCGCAAGCGCGCATCTATCTGCTTGTTAACTTCTTCGGCAGGAACCTGAATTTTCAGGCGCTTCTCTACTGAACTTGTACTTTCAACTGAAACTTGCATGAATCGTATCAACCTCTTGGTGATGTCTTGTCATATCGCCGTAACGGGATCAATGGTGCGAAAGGGGAGACTCGAACTCCCACGGGTTGCCCCACTGGATCCTAAATCCAGCGCGTCTACCAATTCCGCCACTCTCGCAATACGTTTTCCGAACTGATATCCCGTCAGGAACAATGTGGTGGGCCATGTAGGACTTGAACCTACAACCAATAGATTAAGAGTCTACTGCTCTGCCAATTGAGCTAATGGCCCGTTAGCCAATGCAGACATTTCAATCTGCTATAAAAATGGGGTGGACGATGGGGCTCGAACCCACGACCGCCGGAATCACAATCCGGAGCTCTACCAACTGAGCTACGCCCACCATTGTTATCACTTGCCTGCCGCCACTATACCAAATGGAATATGGCGCGACCTTGCGTTAAATGGCGCGCCCGGCAGGACTCGAACCTGCAACCCTCAGCTTAGAAGGCTGATGCTCTATCCAATTGAGCTACGGGCGCTTCGTCTTGTCACTAATAAATGGTCGGGGTGGAGAGATTCGAACTCCCGACCCACTGCTCCCAAAGCAGTTGCGCTACCAGGCTGCGCTACACCCCGAAACCGGTTAACTTGTCGATGTTACGGACTTAGCTAATTTGCGTCAATCCATTTACATCGTTTTGGGCAATCAAAAACCCAATAAATTCAAAAGGCCACCCATACATGGATGACCTCAAATTAATTGGTGTTAAATTGGCGCGCCCGGAGAGATTCGAACTCCCGACCGCCCGGTTCGTAGCCGGGTACTCTATCCAGCTGAGCTACGGGCGCGCTGTTTTAACACTGTTATCCCGCGCATAGCAACGCTTCGCGAGGGGTGCGCATTATCCGCGTGAGGCTCTTGATTGTCAACCGTTCCGGGCGCTCTTTTGCACGATATTTTGCATCCATCACTGCCATGTTATGAATGCAAAGCACACCAAAACCGGTATATAGTAGCGACAGGTTCATTTTTCCCGATTCATTCAGTCCCAACAAGAGAAATTGATATGAAACAATTACTGATTATTTTGTCTATCGTCATCCTCGCTACAGTCCCTTTGACCGCCATTGCAAAAGATAAAAAAGAGCTCCCCGAATACACCGTGGAAGGCCTCAAGCGGGTTGAAAACCCCGGTAACCTTGCAATAGTCTACGCTGAGCCCGGTGCAAATCTGTCGCAATATAGCCGCATATACCTGGTTGAACCTTATGTGGCCTTCAAGAAAAACTGGCAGCGTGACCAGAATCGCGGAACCATCAAAGTCAAAACCAGTGACATGGACCGTATCAAGGTAAACGTAAAAGATATATTCATGGAAGTATTCACCGAGGAACTGGAGAAAGGCGGCTACGAGTTAGCGAATGAACGGGCAGAAGACGTATTGATAGTCAAACCCGCCATCATTGATCTCGATGTCAACGCGCCGGATGTCAGAACGGCAGGCAGAACGAATACATACACCGATCACGCCGGCTCCATGACGCTTTACATAGAGTTATATGACGCTGAAACCGATGACCTGCTGGCAAAAGCACTGGATCCAACTGCTGACCGCCGAGCCGGCTTTATGCAATGGCAAACCGGGCCGGCAAATCGGGCAGCCGGCATACGCATGATGAGGCCATGGGCCGAAGCGCTACGTAAAGGGCTCGACAGGGCACACGAAGAAACGGGTGAAGAGTAAAAACCCAGCTTCGCATAATCTGACATATGTCACCCCGGACTTAGGTCGCTACGCACTTCCATGTGCTCCCGCGACAGTAGTGCATCCCTGCACCTCATCCGGGGTCCATTTCTACCTTTCATTAGTTGACAGCAGTAGTAGTCTGAACAGATAATTCGCTGCCATTTTAAGGTGCACCCAATCCTCGTGATTGAAAAGCGCTTACCTGATAAAATGACGTTCGATTCCGGAGAGGTGTCCGAGTGGCTGAAGGAGCACGCCTGGAAAGTGTGTATACGTTTATAGCGTATCGAGGGTTCGAATCCCTCTCTCTCCGCCAAATATTAAAACCCGCACTCGCGGGTTTTTTTATTCAGGCACATTACCAACCATGAGAATCCCAAAAGCCCTAATCTTCGACAAAGACGGCACCCTCGCAGACACCAAACGCGACGGTCACCGCGTAGCCTTCAACCAGGCATTCAAAGAAGCTGGTCTGGACTGGCATTGGGATATCGAACCTACGGAAAACTGTTGGAAGTAACCGGTGGCAAAGAACGTATTCACCACTTCATAAAAAAATTTCAACCCGTTTTTGATACACCACCAGATTTCACTGAGTTCATTCTCAACTTGCACAAAACCAAAACCCGACACTTCCTTGCCTTACTAAAAACAGGCGCAATCCCCCTACGATCCGGTGGTGCGACTTATGTGGATGTGGCACTCATCAGGCAATATGTTTGGTAAATGAATTGCTATCATCGCCGTGATTCAAAACAGAATCCATTGCCCCAAAATAGTAACCCCGATCCCGGAATATCGTAATATGTCCTCTATGCAAATCAAAAATACCTATTCCTTGCTTCTAGCCATCCTCGGCGTATTTTACCTCACCGCCTGCACCATCAACATGAACGTGGATTGGCAGGATGAACCTATTTACGACCTGGACAAGGAAACTGCTGAACTGGCCGATGTAACAGCCGATGTCCTCACCCTCGCTGAGAAAACTGGCAAAGACCGGGTTCTGATGGTGTTTGATATCGACAATACGATCCTTGCCATGGAACAGGGGCTCGGCGCTGATCAGTGGTATGTATGGCAGAAAGAACTGGCTCAAAATGACCGCTGTAACACACAGAATGTCGGTAATCGCTTTGCGGTCCAGGGTGCAGTGTTTTTTGCCAGCGCCATGCGGCCAACCCAGGATAATGCTGCCCGACAGGTAAAAACCATACAGGAAAGTGGTGTCCCGGTGATCGCCCTGACCTCGCGCGGACCGGAATACCGCTTACAGACATTCCGTGAACTCCGTCGTAATGGTTATAACTTCACCCACTCTGCCATCGGCTCTCCCAAGGCGGATAACCTGCCATTCATACCGGTTGAAAACGGCCGCTTATCCCGTTATGAAGATGGTGTATTTATGACGGCCGGCCAGCACAAGGGTCAGATGTTATATGCCTTATTACAAAAAACCGGAACAGCGATGCCAGCCGTTATCGTGATGGTCGATGACAAACAGAAGAACCTGGATGCGGTTAAAGAAACCTTCAGCGCATTGGAAGTGCCGGTTCATGCCTGGCGGTATAGCCGCGAGGATAAATATGTGGCCGCCTTTGACCCGGAACAGGCACACAAACAATGGGAAGCGATCGAGGATGCCTTGCGGCAGATTCAACAAGTTCTGGGGTCGGATAACTATGACCTGAGTAGTGCGGTTCTGCCGGCGGAGTGCCAGTAGCAATATACTTAAGGTGGATTCCGGTACCCGGTCAAGCCCTGCATGACGTTCTTTCGCCGGAATGACGAAGGATGTCACCCGTGCGACCAGCCGCTTTTTTCATCCCCTGTCGGTGGAGATTGCCCCAGTACTTCACCCTCGGAATCAACCCCAAGGCCTGAAACCGTTCGGTTGGCATAGGCAAAATAGGCGGCGACCTGGTTCAATTCCAGTATTTCGCCATCATCAAAACCCGCTTTCCGCAGTGTTTCTATATCTACGACCTCGATCTGCCCGGGTGTCTGGGTCAGCTTGCGTGCATAGACCAGGCCCAACTGCTCTCTGTTTGTGAAGGGTTCATCCGGCACCTCCTTTTGCAGAGCAGCAAAATAAACCTCGAAATCCAGCAACTCTGCTTCCAGCAATCGTCGCAGTCCCGTAGCATGGTGACCCGCACAATACTTGCAACCGTTCAGATTACTGACCAGGACACCAATCGCTTCCAGGTACCATTCGGGCAGCAGGTTTCCGTTATGGTGTAAGACCGCTTTGTAAATGGCCATATGCCCTTCCAGCGTATGCGGTCGCAGACTGTGTACCTGTAAGACGTTGTCCACCTGTCCGTCAGGCGCCTGCACCCGCTTGTAGATCTTCTCTAACCGCCCGCTTGCTTGTGGTGGTGACACCACGTTAATAAATGCCATGAGTACTGTTCCTTGAGTGTTGGGCTATCATACCGTCTTTCTAATCAAAGATACCCTATGCGCCTGAGCCATTCATTATTATTCATTTTATTCAGCCTGGTACTATCCCGGGCTGTCCCTGCAGATGATAAATCCAACCGCACCATCCGTTTCGCAACCTTTAACATCGCCATGGGACTCGAGTTCCACGGTGAATTGAACAAACGACTGCACTCGGGTGATGATGAGGCCCTGCAAAAAGTTGCGGCAATCATTCAGCAGGTCCGCCCTGATGTGCTGCTGCTCAATGAATTCGATTGGTTTGAACTGGATTCGACACTGCTTTTCATTACCAACTACCTCGATAAACCACAGTTTGATAATCAAGCTATCAGTTATGCCCACGCCGTGAATGGTGCGGTTAATACCGGTGAGGATAGCGGTTTGGACCTGAACAGTAACGGAGTTTTGGGAGAGCCAGAGGATGCCTGGGGTTATGGTAAATTTTCAGGTCAGTACGGAATGGCGGTATTTTCCCGTTTCCCACTAAAACTGGAACGCGCTTTCCGGTTTTTCAAATGGAGCGACATGCCGGACGCAATGGTGCCAACCCATCCCGATGGCTCAGGCTGGTACCCGGATGAAATCTATAAAAAACTCCGGCTGAGTTCCAAAAGTCACTGGGATGTAAGCCTGGAAACCGGAGACAAAACCATCCACTTCCTGGTCAGCCACCCGACACCTCCCGTATTCGACGGCCCGGAAGATCGAAACGGCAACCGTAACCACGACGAAATCCGTTTGTGGGCCGACTATGTCGATCCCCGACGATCCACTTATATTTATGATGATGCCGGTAACAATGGTGGATTAACAGAAGGTACACGGTTTGTCATTGCCGGTGACCTGAATGCAGATCCTGTTGATGGTGATTCCAGCCACAATGCCATCCTTCAGTTGCTTGAACACCCAATGGTAAATGCGTCCTGCGTGCCACTCAGCAAAGGTGGTGAAGAGGCGAGCCTGACTCAGGGTGGCAAAAACCTGGAACATGAAGGTAACCCCGCTTCGGACACCGGTGACTTCAACGACAAATACGCCGGCAATATGCGCATTGATTACGTACTACCCTCAGCAACACTGAAAGTGGTCAGCTGCGGTGTTTTCTGGCCGGGCAACGACCAGCCCGGGCAAGAATTAATCGATGTCTCCGATCACCGCCTGGTCTGGGTGGATATCGAACTGTAAAACCCCATGATGGAATGACGTTCTACAACGCTCGCGCCGCCGGTTTGTCTCGTCAATGGCACGCTGCATGGAACCGGTGATCCTGTCTGCATACAGGATGGCTTTACCCCGCAGATTTCGTGCGGCCCTGCCTATGGTCTGGATCAATGCGGATTCCGAACGCAAAAAACCTTCACGGTCGGCATCGAGTATAGCCACCAACGACACCTCCGGCATGTCCAGACCCTCTCTGAGCAAGTTAATCCCCACCAGCACATCGAACAGACCTAAACGTAAATCGCGGATAATTTCCACACGTTCAACAGTATCCACATCCGAATGCAGGTAACGTACCCGTACACCATGATCGGCCAGGTATTCAGTCAGGTTCTCGGCCATGCGTTTGGTCAGCGTGGTGATCAGCACCCTGTCGCCCATGGCGGTTCGCCTGGTGATTTCAGATAGCACGTCATCCACCTGGTCACCTGCAGGGCGTATCTCCACCTCGGGATCAATCAATCCGGTCGGGCGTACGACTTGCTCAACAACTTCATCCGAACGCTCCAGTTCATAGGGCCGGGGCGTGGCTGAGACAAATACCGTCTGGTTCGCCCTTTGCTCCCATTCATCAAACCTGAGTGGCCGGTTATCCAGCGCTGAAGGCAACCTGAAGCCGTAGGTCACCAGGTTCTCCTTGCGTGATCTGTCGCCTTTGTACATACCTCCAAGTTGCGGCACCATGACGTGGCTTTCGTCCAGGATCAGCAAAGCATCATCTGCCAGGTAGTCAAACAGGGTCGGTGGTGCCTCACCCGCACCTCGTCCGGTCAAATGCCGCGAATAATTCTCAACACCGTTGCAATAACCCAGTTCCAACATCATTTCCAGATCATACCTGGTACGTTGTTCCAGGCGTTGCGCCTCCACGAGTTGTTGGTTTTCACGCTGGTATGCAAGCCGTTCTTTCAGCTCCTCGCTAATCGCTGCCACCGCATCTATGACCGTTTGCCGGGGCGTTACATAATGCGATTTGGGGTAAATTGTCACTCGCTGCAGTTTGTTGACGACCTCACCCGTCAACGGATCAAACTGGGAAATGGCCTCAATTTCCTCATCGAACAA
>PVMK01145020.1_pt1 | contig 16440 bp, 18 predicted proteins | sample 1853481 | NCBI WGS metagenome assembly PVMK01 (sample SAMN08533507, study PRJNA380276) | Marine sediment metagenome, whole genome shotgun sequencing project.
CGCCCTCAGGCGGAGCCGAGGGCGAATCTGTCAAAGAAGAGATCGTCACCGACTCTGCCTTGGTGCGGCCTTCGTTCTTCGGTGGCGATCTCTTCTTTGACAGATTCGCCCTCAGGCGGAGCCGACGCTGCGGCCGGGATCTTGACCATCGCCACCGAAGAACGAAGACCGCACCAAGGCAGAGTCGGTGACGAGCCTTCCAAGTTTCCGTGCGGTGGGATCATCAGTTGCCCCTGTGATCGCGATCGTCACGACCCGGGAAGCTCCTTCTGCGTCCTTCGCCATCTGCATTGCGAGCGACTGACACACCTCCGTGAGTGCCGAGGTCAGATCCTCCTGGCTGGGTGTCACTCCGGACGCACCCGATGCCAGCACCACCGCCGTGTCATTCGTCGACTCGCAACCATCGATGTTGAGAGAGTTGAACGAACCATCCGCCGCGGCGCCCAGCGCCTCTGCGAGCGCTGACGAGGGAACATCGGCGTCGGTGGTGAGAACGGCGATCATCGTTGCCATGTTCGGGCGAATCATCCCCGAGCCCTTGGCCATGCCACCGACCGTCCAGCCGTCCTTTGTTACGGTCGCCTCCTTGATCACGGTGTCGGTCGTCAATATGCCAGCAGCAGCGTCGGCTCCGCCTGAGGGCGAATCTGTCAAAGAAGAGATCGCCGTCTGGATCCCTGACGCAACAACGTCCATCGGCAACCGCGGGCCGATCGTGCCCGTCGAGGCCACGAGTACCTCCGAGCTCGTGGAGCCGATCTCCTCGGCCAAGATCGATGCCATGGCCTCAGCGTTCCTCATCCCCTCAGCACCGGTAGCCGCATTTGCGCAGCCCGAGTTGATCACCACAGCTCTGACCGCATCCGCTTCTTCGAGATGTGTGCGGCTCACGGTCACCGGGGCAGCACAGACCTGATTGTTCGTGAAGACGCCCGCCGCGGCACAACCCACATCCGCCACCACGACCGACAGGTCGAGGCCGTTCTCCTTGATGCCGGATGCGACCCCTGCTGCACTGAATCCTTTGGCTGCGACGACGCTCACGGCATCCACCCCTGCTGTGGGAGACCGGCGGTCTCATCGAACCCGAACATGACGTTCGCACACTGGATCGCCTGACCGGCTGCACCCTTGACGAGATTGTCGATGGCACACAAGGCGATCAGTGTTCCCGTCGGCTCATCCAGGTGATAGGACACGAGGGCGTTGTTCGAGCCCACGACCCATCGCGTCTCTGGAGATCGATCGATGAGCCGCACAAAGGGATCCGAACCGTAAGCCTTGTCGAACGCTGCCTCAACGTCGGTGAGCGTCGTCCCGTTCACCGTGCGCATGTAGATCGTCGAGAGGATCCCCCTCTGCATCGGCACAAGGTGCGGCGTGAATACGATCTGGACCGGACCACCGGAGACAGCACCGAGCGCCTGCTCCATCTCTGGCTGGTGTCTGTGCGACAGAACCTTGTACGCCTTCACAGACTCGTCGATCGCCCCGAAGGTGAGGCCGTCAGATGCGCCTCTCCCGGCGCCGGACACCCCGGTCATCGAATCAACGATGATCCCAGACGAGGACACGAGGCCCGCGGCGACGAGTGGAGCCACAGGGAGGACCGCAGACGTGGGGAAGCAGCCAGGTGCGGCGACACGATCTGATGACGCGATCTGGGCCCTGAACAGCTCAGGGATGCCGTAGGCCCATCGACCGAGTTCGTCTGGGAATGGATGGTCCGTTCCGTACGCCTGCGTGTACCTCTCGGGTGAATCGAGCCTGAAGTCGCTGCCCAGATCGATCACCGTGATCCCCTTTGCGAGTAACTCCATCGCGGGTTCGGCGGATGACCCGTGGGGCAGAGCGAGAAACGCGACATCGAAGCCTTCGATGGCGGTCGGGTCGAAGCGCTCGAGGATCCGATCACCACCGGTGAGTTGGGGATGCACCTCCGAAAGCGGGAGCCCCGCCTTGGTGTGGGCTCCGAGGAACGCCACCTCGAACTCGGGGTGGGCATCGAGGAACCTGATCAGTTCGCCACCCCCGTACCCGGAGGCACCCAGTATCGCTGCGGTCTTCATGCGTCATCTCATCGTCGTGAATCGACGAGTATACGCATATGCAATCCTTTATGCACCTGTTCTTTACCCCTCACACAGCGGGGTTGTCTTCCCTCCACGCATCAAGGAGTTCGTAGGCGTCCTCGGGCGTATACGGACCTTCCTCGATCCGCCTTTCGAGCAGCATGTCCATGATGTCCCCGACCGCTCTCGATGGCTTGATATCGAGGTACCTCATTACGTCGTTCCCGTCGATGGGAGCACGCAGCGCATCAAGTTCCTCGCGTTCACGGAGGTCCTCGATCCGCTCTTCAAGCTCGTCTATCCGCCGGGAGATGGTGCGGGCTCTTCTGGCGTTACGCGTGGTGACATCGCTTCGGACGAGCACGTTCAGGTCCTCAAGAAGCGGTCCTGCGTCCCTTACGTACCGGCGGACAGCGGAGTCGGTCCACCCCATCTTGAACGTGTGTGGCCTCATGTGAAGGAAGACCAGGTTCGCCGTCTCTTGGATCATGTCGTTGGAGTACCGGAGCTCCTTCATCCGTCGGCGCGTCATCCTGGCGCCGACAACCTCGTGGTGATGGAACGAGACTCCACCCTTCGCAAAGGCGCGGGTATCGGGCTTGCCGATGTCGTGGAACAGGGCAGCCAGACGAAGCCTGAGCCTGGGCTCGGTCTTTCCCACAACGGCGATCGTGTGGGCAAGGACATCTTTGTGCCGGTGAACTGGATCCTGCTCGACGGCAAGCGCCGGTATCTCGGGGATGAACTCCTCCGCAAGCCCGCTTCCGACCAGCAACTCGAGGGCGACGGTGACATTGTCGCCGACCATCAACTTGTCGAATTCTGTTCGGATGCGCTCAGCCGAGATGATCGACAACCTTCCCCGCATCTGCTCGACCGCGTCAAGTGCGGCCGGGTCGGGCGTAAAACCAAGGGTCGACACGAACCGGAACAACCGCAGCATCCGAAGAGGGTCGTCGGCGAACAGGGTCTCGGGAGCCAGGGGTGTGCGCAGCACCCTCGCGATGAGATCCTCGAGTCCTCCGTAGGGATCCACCATCTCTGGAGCGTCCTCCCCACCTACAGGAACCCGCAGCGCCATGGCGTTCACCGTGAAGTCTCGGCGGGAGAGATCCTCGCTCAGACTGGAGCCGAACGTGACCGACGGCTTCCGTGATTCGTCGCGGTACATCTCGGACCGGTACGTCGTCACCTCGTACGTCTGACCGTTCCGCACGAGGCCGATCGTCCCGAAGTCCTTACCTGCCAAGAACACCGACGAGGCCCACTCACCGCCGATCCGTTCGATCTCGTCAGGCATCGCGGAGGTCGTGAAGTCACGATCGGCGTTCATGCCCTCAGGCAAGGTGCGGTCGAGCATGGCATCCCGGACCGAGCCGCCAACGAGATACAGGGGGTGGCCGGCCAGATCGAACGCAGCCGCCAACGAACGCACCCCATCATCAAGAACCGCTTGGAGCCTCTCGGGGATCATGGGCCTTCTGCCCTTGCCTTGTTCGCAAGTTCGTCCGCGTACTCGTTCCATGTGTATCCGACGTGCGCCTTGATCCATACGAGGGTGAGGTCAGGACGCAACCGGTATATCTCGTACGCTGCCTTGACAAGGTCCAGATTCTCGACCGCTCCACTCTTGCGCTTCCAGCCTCTTGCCTTCCAGCCCTCGGCCCACTCGTTGATCGTCTGGACCGCCAGTTTCGAGTCCGAGTACACCGTCGTTTCGATGCCAGCGGGAACCAAATCGACTGCCTCGATGAGGGCGGTGAATTCCATCCGGTTGTTGGTGGTTTCACCACCGTATCCGCTCGCTTGTCCAACCACGCTGCCGTCGATGACGTACACCGCTCCCCACCCGCCTTCGCCTGGGTTCGGGACGGCGCTCCCATCAGTGAACACGCCTGAAGTCGGGTCTTTCTCTCCAGCGCCGTTCGCTTGGCTCCGATTCGCGTTCTGCTTTTTGGTCGCCGGGCGGCAATCCATGCACTGGGACGGAGTCCATCCCGGATAGCGATCGAGCACCGTCTGGGACAGTGAGAAGGATGCGCCGCAATCGCGGCAGGTGAAGCTCGGCATCCGTGAAGCGTAGAGCCCGTGCGGTCCGATCGGACAGACCGCTGCTGCTGCGTCAACTAGACGGCTGCAGCGATCTCCCCTGTGGCGAGTTTGAACTCACGTGGCGAAACGACATGCAAGAGAGCGTCTGAGAACGAGACCTCTCCAGCCTCGTACTTTGCGACCATCGCCTGGTCCAGCGTCTGCATCCCGAAGAACCCGCCCTCAGCGACGGCTTCGTACAGAGTTTCGATGTCCTTCTCACCTGACAGGCGCTCACGGACCCCTTCGGTGTTGAGCAGGATCTCGACTGCGGCCGTGAGGCCCGAACCGTCGCTGCTTGGCAGCAACCTCTGGGACACGATCGCCGTCAGCGAGGACGTGAGCATCTGACGCACCCTGCGTTGGAAATATGCGGGGAATGAATCGAGCATCCGGTACACGGTCTCGCATGCGTCCGTCGTGTACATGCTGCTGAGCACCAGATGACCACTCTCGGCAGCCATGAGCGCTCCTTCGATCATCTCACGGTCCTTCAGTTCCCCGACATGGATGACGTCTGGGTCTTGTCGAACGGCTGAGGCGATTCCGGCCCCCAATGACTCGATATCAACGCCAACCTCGCGTTGGTTGATGATCGAGCGCTTGTCCTTGTGCAGCACCCCAATGGGATCCTCGAGCGTGATGATGTTCGCACGACGATTGGTATTGATGTGATCGATGATGGCAGCGCACGTCGTGCTCTTCCCCGAACCCGCTGGGCCCGATATCACGATCAGCCCGCTTCGTTCGTCACAGAGCTTGGTGACCGTAGAAGGAAGTCCAAGTTCCCCGAGGCTCTTGCTCTCCGAGGGCACGCGACGGATCACGACGCTGATGGACCCACGCTGCGTGTAGCCGGAAACCCGGAACCGACCCAACTCCCTTGAACCCCATGCGAATTCCACATCGTTCCCCGGACTCGGCATCGAGACATGATCCGGCAACTGCCGTCGCAACAGGTTCTCGGTTTGTTCGGCGGTGAGCGGCGGAAGCTCAGCGGTGTGTACCTCTCCGTTGATCCGGTAAGCCGGCGGAGATCCGACCTTCAGGTGAAGGTCCGTCGCTCCGGAAGAGACCAGCTTCTCAAGAAGTTCGTCAAGACTCGGTGTCGTCATGTTTGTAGCCTTCCCACATCGTGATGCCCACAACGCGTTATCGGCCGACTCCGAAGGCTGCTTAACGAATCTTCCAGTGCCTCCCGATCTCCTCAACAGCAAGATCTACGACCTTGGCGGCGGACCCTTGAACCTCTGTAGGCCATACAGGTTCGGCGATCTGGCCTGTCAATCCATCGAGCGTCGCGACGGAAGCTTCTCCAAGGGCATCGAGGTCGTATCCCCCTTCGAGAAACGCAATGACCCGGTTGCTCGGAACCACAGACACGAGGGCGTTCGCCATCCATCCATAGTGATCCGACTCGAGATTGAGGCCACCGAGTGGGTCGCGAACATGGGCGTCATACCCGTTGCTCACGAGAACCCAGTCCGGACGGAACTCGGTGAGCACCGGCATCACAAGTCGACTGAAAGCGGCCAGGTACGACGAGGCCGAGGTACCGCCCGGCAGCGGGATGTTGACCGTGGCGCCCCTGCCCACACCTTCGCCAACCTCGGTGACCCACCCGGTCCCGGGATAGAACGGGAACTCGTGAATCGACACGTACAGCAGGTCTTGGTTCGGATAGAACGAGTGTTGGGTGCCGTTTCCGTGGTGGACATCCCAATCGACGATGGCGACCTTATCACCCTTCTCCAGGAGGTACGACGCGGTCACCGCGATGTTGTTGAAGAGGCAGAAGCCCATCGCCTGGTGGCGTTCGGCGTGATGTCCGGGAGGCCTCACCGCCACGAAAGCGGTCCCCGACCGCTTGCGAAGAAGATCTACTGCGAAGGGGCCAGCACCAGCAGCGTGGAGCGCGGCGTGCCACGAGGCCGGGACGACGTGGGTGTCGGGATCCAGTGCACCTCCACCACCGAGGCAGAACGCCTGGATGTGCTCGATGTACGACCGGTCATGGATCGTCTCGAGAAGCCCCATATCGACAGCGGGAGCATCCCATTCGACCACGTCGTGGGATGACGCCTTCACAGCACCTATCACCGAGGTAACGCGCTCGACTCTCTCGGGATGCCCAGCGGGAGTGCGATGCGCCAGACTGAAGTCGTGCGTGATGAGGTGAACGGCCATCCCTTGATTCTGCCATGAGATGCGGCACTCTCGATCGGGAGTAGCCTACGGAAGTCGTGCCAAGCCCGTGGGGAGTCGATGGCGCTCACAGACACATCACATCGCGTGTTCCAAAGGGGAACCTGGCCAGGGACCGTGTCACTACGACGCGGGTGGTCCCGCGCCGAGGCTCGTCCGTGGAACGACAGCTACCTTGACGCACATCTCAGAATCGTGAGAGGTGGCGCTACGTTCCTTGCCGATTGTGCCAGGCGGATGATGGATCTGGGTGCGCCGTCCGTTCTCTCAACGCCTCTGGCCGCATCGGCACGGGGCCCGTGGGAGGCCGCCGGATTCACACCCCACCTCGACCTCTCGTTGATGCGTAGGTCGCTCGAGACAAGCCTTCCAGCCCCCGATCACCTCGTGGTCAGGGATGCCGACGTCGACCTTGAGGAGTTGCTCGAGATAGACCGTGCTGCGTTCGAACCCTTCTGGCGGTTCGACTACAACGCGCTGCAAGAGGCAACGCAGGCCACGGCACGATCGAGTCTCTTCGTCATCAATGACGGGGCGGACGGCTTCACGGGATATGCGGTGGTCGGTTATGGGCGTGCCATCTCGTATCTGCAACGTGTTGCTGTCCACCCGGATTGGCAGGGTCAAGGCATGGGACGCAGCCTCATCCGGGCCGCAGCAAGGGGTGCGAAGCGCGCCGGTTCCAAGGCGCTACTCCTCAATACGCAGACCGAGAACAACGGAGCGACCACTCTCTACGAGTCCGAGGGGTACGTACTTCTCCCAGAGTCGCTGGCAGTTCTCAGGATCAGTTGAGTGCCTCCTCGCCTACCCGAGCGGTACCGCCTCAACATACGGCTCGGGAGTGATGGAGACATCGAGGAGTGGCTCGCACAGGATGAGTCGCTCGATCGACCCGTTCTCGTCCGCTATCTCGCAGCCGAGGCATCACTTGGTCGGCGCGCATCGTTCCTCGACGGCGTCCGAGCAGCAGCGGGCCTCACCGAACTCCACCTCCAGAAGGTATTCGCCGCGGGTGAGACGGCGGCGTCTGCGTACTCCGTCAGCGAGTGGGATGGTGGGGTCACCTTCGCAGACCGGATGCGTGCAGGTGAGGGCCTTCCCGTCGAAGAGTTCCTTCCCAACGCTGCAGGAATGTGCCTCGCGCTCTCCCGTTTCCACGAGACAGGTGCCGTGCACGGGGCGATCGACACTTCAGCGGTGCACTTCTCCGCTGCACACCCTGCGAAGATCGCTGCTTTCGGCCGCAAGAGGCGTTGGACCGATGCAGCGTCCGATACCAAGGCACTTGCCGAGGTTCTCCGGGCGGGACTGACAGGCACCGAAGACACGGACGTCATGCCCTCGAGCGTCCTGGAGGGCGTGCATCCGTCGGTCGATGAAGCGCTCATCGCCGGCATCAACGGGACCCTCGACGCCTCAGCCATGGCAGCCGCACTCAGCGCCGTCACTTACGAGCCTCTCGGCTCTAACGAGCCATCCAAGCCATGGCGTGCGCTGATCATGTTCGGACTCATCGCGGCGGCCATCTCACTGATAGCAGCTGTCGGCCTCGCTGCGGATTTCGACCCTGACTCACCCTTCCTCTACCCGGTTGCCGCAAGCCCTGCCTCGCCACCCCCGACCACACCCATCGACGTCGACACGCCGGACGACTCAGGGATTCTGCTCGTCAATAACGTCGTGGTGTACGACCCCCTCGGAGATGAGATCGAGAGCGACGACGAGGTCACGAACGTCATCGACGGTGATCCCTCAACGTCCTGGCGGACAGAGGCGTACTCCATGCCGATCCGCGAATTCAAGGATGGGGTCGGGCTCGTCTTCGATGTGGACGGAACGCCTTCCTCCATGTTCATCCGGGGGCTGTCAGAGACCACGTACCTCATCGGATGGTCGGAGAGCATCCCCGACAGCCCTGATGGTTGGGAGCACATCCTCCGAGGCACGCTGCAGACCTCGGAGGTCAGGGTGCACCTGCCAGTGCGAGGTGGTGGCTTTTGGCGCCTGTGGTTCATCGACCTGCCGGAGCGGCCGGACGAGACGTTCCAGACGATCATCAACGAGGTTCGCTTCGCATCTTGACGTCTTGTCGTCAGGCGGATTCCTGGTTCTTCGAGCCCAACTCAATGTCTACTCTCCGTTGGACATGACCGATCGCGCCGACCTCGACATCGAACTCATCAACCGATATCTCTCGGGCGATATCGACGCGTTCAACGAGCTCATGGACGCTCACCAGGATCGCGTGTTCGGAATCTGTCTGCGAATGCTGCGCGACCGCGACGCCGCACTCGATGCGACACAGGACACCTTCCTGACCGTCTTTCGGAAGGCCGACAGATTCCAAGCGAAGGCCGCGTTCTCCACATGGCTCTACCGGGTCGCGGTCAACACGTGCTACGACCACCTGCGCCGACAGAAGCGCCAACAGGTCGACATGCTGCCAGAAGGGCACGATCCCGTCGACATCACAAGCGGCGACGCCTTCACGGCGGTGGAACTTCGCCCGGACATCGAAGCAGCTCTCTCGACGCTCAGCCCCGAGTTCAGGTCTGCAGTGGTGTTGGTGGATCTCATGGGCATGTCGCTAGAGCAGGCCAGCGATACCCTCGAAGTACCAACAGGAACGGTCAAGAGCCGACTGTTCAGGGCCCGGAAGCAACTTGCCAAAGTTCTTGGGAACCTCACACCACCTCCCGAACCTCTAAACCGTGAAGACGGAGCACCATGAACGACCAAGACCTCACCCTCATCGTCGATCTGATCGAAAGCCAACTCAGCAACTCCGAAGCTGAGTCGGCTCTTGCGCGCATCATGGCTGATCCCGAGCTGTCCGCTGCATACGCGGAGCAACTCGCTGTCCACGTGTCGCTTACGGATCTGCCGATCGCATCGATGACCGCGGCTGAGAAGGACGCCCTCAACACCGCTCTCGTTTCACAACTTCAATTGGAGGCCGCCGCGGCGGTTGTTCCCATCGCCAAGAAGCGGAAGGCGTGGTGGATGCCCATCGCAGGGATCGCAACGGCGGCCGCCGCTGTCACCGCGATATTCATCATGCCGGGGCTGTCGGGATCTGACGACTCGAGCGCCGACACGACGATCATCGCATCCGCAGCCGCCGAAGCACCCGAGGACCCTGCCGCCCGGGACTCCGCCGCCCAGGGCTCCACCGCCGATGATGGAGCAAGTCAGTTCGACGCAGCCGAGGAGGAGTTGCTTGCCGCACGGGCTCCGGTGACCGTTGTTGAACTCGGCGGCGCAGATCTCGTCGAAGTACTCGAAGCGACCGCAGGCGAGGAGAGCCCCGAAGCGGTGCAGGATCAACTCAACGCCCTCGGTTACACCGAGTCGGCATCCGTCGACGCGGATGTACTGGCGGAATGCATCAGCCAGGTCTCGGGACAGCTTCCTCCGAACGCGACGGGCATCGTCCTGTTCGGCGTGGACAGCTCCGGGCCAACCCAGATCGCCCACCTCGGCATCGTGTTCGATGATGGCATCGGTGGTGCAATGAGCGTCGACCTCGAAACCTGCATCGTTGTCAGTTCCGGAAGCTGAGCTGGGCACCCGCTACCACTAGTCTTGTCACCCATGACAGACCGCACCCCACCGCTCTCAGCTCGTATCGCGGACCTCCTTGAGTTGATCGCGACGAAAGTGCGCGAGATGTCTGTCGACAGGGCCGCGGCGGCGATTACGTGGACCGCCGTTGCTCTGATCCTCATCACTGCGGGCGTGATGGCCGTCTTCTGGCTCCTCGTAGGAATATTCCGGGCGCTCGGGGACGCTTATGGGAGATATCGAAACGGCGTACGCCGTCGTCGGGATCATCCTCATCATCGCTGGTGCGATCGTGTGGATCCGAAGATATCCCCAGGACCGGAAGCCTCACGAGGAGTAGGAACATGTCCGAGAAGATGATCATCATCGGGAGCGGTCCCGCAGGTCTCACCGCAGCCATCTACGCAGCCAGAGCCGGACTCGAGCCACTCATGGTCGAAGGCATGGAGAGGGGCGGCCAACTCATGATCACAACTGACGTCGAGAACTTTCCTGGCTTCCCTGATGGCGTCATGGGGCCGGAACTCATGGAGCAGATGCGCAAGCAGGCGGAACGCTTCGGCACGCGGATCATCACGTCGAACGTGACGGACGTCGATTTCAGCGAACGGCCATTCAAGGTCTGGGTAGGACAGGACCTGTACGAGGCCGACAGCATCGTTATCTCCACAGGTGCCTCCGCGAGATGGCTTGGCGTGACGGGCGAATCACGGCTCACCGGATTCGGCGTCTCAGCATGCGCAACGTGCGACGGCTTCTTCTTCCGGGACAAGGAACTGGTCGTCGTCGGTGGCGGGGACACCGCCATGGAGGAGGCGATCTTCCTCACCAAGTTCGCATCCAAGGTCACTGTTCTTCACCGGAGAGACGAGTTCCGGGCGTCGACCATCATGAGCGCACGAGTAATCGACCACCCGAAGATCGAAGTCATGTGGAACACAACCGTCGACGAGGTCTACGGCGAGACGCTTGTCGAAGGCGTCAAGATACGCAACACGCTCACCGACGAGGTAACCGACCTCAAGACAGACGGCGTGTTCGTTGCGATCGGGCACGATCCCAACACGAAGGTGTTCGTGGACCGACTCGAACTTGACGACGACGGATACATCGTCACGGAACCCGGCCAGTCCCTCACTTCGGTTGAGGGTGTCTACGCTGCCGGCGACGTCACGGACAAGGTCTACCGCCAGGCGGTCACAGCCGCAGGTATGGGCTGTCAGGCAGCACTCGACGCTGAGCGCTGGCTCGACGGACATCACTAAGGAATCAGAACGCACCTCGATCGGTTGTTACCGATAGAACAAGGAGAATCACCATGGGTCAGCACACAAAGGTCGTCAACGACGGCGATTTCGCAGCGACCATCGGATCAGACACACCAACGCTCGTCGATTTCTGGGCCGAGTGGTGCGGCCCGTGCAAGATGATGAACGGACCGCTCGAAGAGCTCGCCGAGGCGAACGCCGGCAAGCTCACCATCGCAAAACTCAATATCGACGAGAACCCAGGCACCGCGTCCGCCTACTCGGTCATGAGCATCCCGACCATGATCGTCTTCCAGAACGGTGAAGAGAAGCGCAGGCTCATCGGCGCCCGCTCGAAGGGTCAGCTCGAGACGGAGCTGATGGAGTTCACCAACTAGCTCCAAATCTGGCACGATTGAGTCGTGAGGCTCTATCACCGCGGGGATCGGGGCGAACCGGTCAGAGATGTCCAGGACCGTTTGACCGCGCTCGGGTTCGAATGTGACGCCGATGGCGCTGCCGTATTCGGCGACGCCACATTCGCGGCTGTCTCCGAATTCCAGGATTCCCGGGGCCTCCCTGTCGATGGGATCGTCGGGTCGGAGACCTGGCGCTCCCTCGTGGAGGCCGGCTACCGCCTCGGTGACCGCATGATCTACCACCGCGTTCCGATGATGCGGGGGGACGACGTCGCCGAACTACAGGCTCGGCTCAACTCTCTTGGCTTCGACGCAGGGAAGGTCGACGGGATCTTCGGACCCGACTCACTTGCGGGTCTGCTCGACTTCCAGCACAACAGCCAGATGGCGGAGGACGGGATCGCCGGAGACAAGGTTGGCGGAGAACTCCGCCTGGTCGACCTCGCTACCCAGAAACAAGGCAGGGAGTCTGTCAGGGAGCGTCAATGGCTCGAACAGATGCCTCCCTCCATCGCGGGCCAGCGCATCTATCTGGATCCGGAGTGTCGAACGGCCGACGAGTCCGATGCGACGTGGATGGCAGCAATCGAGGCGAGCTCGGCCATCCAGATTTTGGGAGGTATCTCCTTTCTGAGTCGGTCCATCGACACGGCTCCGCCGCCGCGGCTGCGGTCACAGAAGGCCAACAGGATGAATATCGACATAGTGGTCGGCTTCTTCGTTCCGGACGAGGGCGACGAGGGCATCTACTACTTCAGTTCGGAGCACTCCAGGTCAGAGGCAGGGATGGCGGTCGCACAGGCCCTGGCAGATCGGCTTGGCGTATCGCCGGTTGGCCGGACCATGCCCATCCTCAAGGAGACCCGGGCACCGGCAGTGGTGGTTGCTCTCCGCTCAATGAACCGCAGGGCTGGACGCATCGTCGCAAACGCCGTCGCATCTCTCTACGAGACACCCAAGGACGAGTAGTCGAGACCTGATGGCCCGGCGCTATGTCCCTGGCTCGAACAGGTGGCGATATATGCGCTCGAGGTCGTCCGAGGATGCGTACTTGATCGTGATCCGCCCGCCCTTGCCTCGGTAGTCGATTTTGACCTTGGTACCAAGCCGTTCCTGGAGTTTCAGTTCCAACTCGATGATGGCCGCTGGGCGCACCGCCGCAGGTGCCCTCTTTCCCGATGCCCCCTGTGTCGATCGCAGGCGTATGGCCTCTTCGACCCTTCGCACCGTCCAACCTTCTGCAACGGCCCTCTCGGCGATGTGGACGGCATAGGCCTCATCGTCGGTGCCCAGAAGTGCGCGGGCATGACCGGCCGTCAGTTCACCGTTCTGGAGCATGGCGAGAATCGGCCCGGGGAGCGCCAGAAGCCTCACGGTGTTCGTCACTGCACTCCTACTGCGCCCAACGTGTGAAGCGACCTCCTCGTGGGTCATTCCAAAATCTTCCAGAAGATGGTTGTAGGCCGCTGCTTCCTCAAGCACCGACAGGTTCTCGCGCTGGAGGTTCTCAACCAGGGCCTCTGTGAGATCGTCGCTATCTGTGCCGTCGCCCCGGATCACGGCCGGGATGGTCTTCAGCCGTGCCTTTTTCGCCGCTCGTAGCCTTCGCTCTCCCGCTACAAGCACGTAGCCGTCATCGACTTTGCGCACGACGACAGGCTGGAGGACCCCCACGGAACGGATGGAATCCGCCAGGATCTTGATGGATTCTGCCCCGAAATCAGTGCGCGGCTGTTGTGGGTTGGGTTGAATATCCTGAACCGAAAGCTCCGCAAAGCCTTCCGTTACTAGCTCTTGGGGGATCAGGGCATCGAGCCCTCGGCCCAGCCCTCCCTTACGTGCGGCCATGCCTTCTCCTGAACTCTCGTGCCAGTTCCCTGTATGCGATGGCTCCTCGCGACATCGCATCGTACGCTTCTATGGGCTCCCCGTAGGAGGGGGCCTCACTCAGCCGGACGGTTCGCGGGATCACCGTCTTGTAGGCCGTTTTCCCAAAGTGGCTCCTCACCTGTGCCGCGACGTCGCTCGACAGGGTCGTTCGCCCGTCGAACATGGTGAGGACCACACCCTCAACTTCTAGTTGAGGGTTGATGTTCCTTTGGACCAAACCAATGTTCCGCGTCAGTTGACTTACTCCTTCGAGTGCGTAGTACTCACACTGAATGGGGATCAGCACTTCGTTTGCTGCTGTGAGGCCATTTATGGTCAGAAGGCCAAGCGAAGGAGGACAATCTATCAACACGAAGTCGTAGTCATCAAGCACGGGGGTCAACGATTGTTTCAGACGCTGTTCCCGTGAGAACATCGACACGAGCTCGATCTCAGCACCGGCAAGCTCAATGGTTGCAGGGATGACGTGCAGATCTCGTACCGACGTCGGCTCCAGGACATCGCCAACGGATACCTCGTCATCGACCAGCAGCTCGTATGTCGACAACTCAATGGCAGCACGGTCGATGCCCAGGCCAGAACTCGTGTTGCCTTGCGGGTCGAGGTCGACGATCAGTACCCGCTCCCCCTGGAGCGCCATTCCTGCTCCAAGGTTGATGGCTGTCGTGGATTTCCCGACGCCACCCTTCTGGTTGGCGATGGCTACGATTGTGGCTTCAGCCATCACGGCTTCCTTTAGGTTCGGTCATAGATGTCTCATCCTAAGGAGCCAACTGGGCGAGTCAAGTACCTCGCTCGCTTCCCGGTGCAATTTGTACGAGATGTCGGGCGGCGGCTCGGGAACGCTGGGCGTATCGGGGAGTCGGGATACACCGAAGATGCCGATACCTGTTCTCGCTGCCAACCCTTCAAACGCCTCGGTTGCGTCATCCAGGGCGAGTGAGGCGCGGAATGTGACGACGTCCCAGGAACCCTTGACCCCCTTGACGTCACCTGTCTCAACGGTCACGTTGTCAAGCCCAAGGATACGAACGGCACGACGTGCGAGGTCGGTTCTTCGTTGCGACCGGTCGAGCAGCGTCACATCAAGGTCCGGTCTGACGATCGCAATCGGAATGGCCGGCAGGCCCACACCGGAGCCAACGTCGATAACGGAACTCTGATACGGTTCGATCGCTATCAGATACACGAGGCTGTCGCAGATGTGTCGGTCCATCATCCTCGGAGCCTCATGGGGTCCTAGACCACCGCCCGCAAGACCCTCACTGGTCAGGAACTCAGTAAATCGAAGGAGGCGCCGCTCCTGCTCAGACGTCCAAGACATCCCAAGCCATTCGGCGACCGCACGTAGTTGTTCCAGATCGGTCATGAGCCAACGCTAACAACGATCCTCACCCACCTCATTGTTTCACGTGAAACACCCTCTTCGTCCTCTTCGTCCCCCTTTCAAGGGGGACGCGCGAGCGAAGCGTGCCAGGGGGATAGAGGGAGCGCAGAGACCGCAGGGGACGCGCGAGCGAAGCGTGCCAGGGAGCGCGGCGAGCCAGGGAGATAGAGGGAGCGCAGACTCAAGCTTCGGACTTCAGACTCGGGCTTCGGACTTCGGACTTCGGACTTCGGAGCCAGCATCTCCAGCCGCTCCGGGCTCGCGGGCTCGCAGGCCCCCCTAGCTCGCTTCGCTCGCTTGTCCCCCTGAAGGGAGGACGGGAGCGGGGGTGTTTCACGTGGAACAACGAGAAAGGGCCCCGAAGAGCCCTTTTCGTCACGATCGGTGGTTGGTGTCAGGCTTCGTACGCGAGCACCACGGCGCGGCGCGGGTCTTCGCCTTCAGAGTACGAGCGTACGTGCTCGATCTCGGACACGGCATCGTGTATGACCTTGCGGTCTGCTGCATTCATCGCCTCAAGCATGATCTCGGTCTCTTCTTCGACAACCTGCGTGGCGAGCTTCCCGGTATAGATCTTCAGAGCCTCACGCCTCCGCTCGGCGTATCCAGCGATGTCGATCCTCATCCGTGGGGCGCCATAGGTCTTTCGCTGCACCACGGTACGGGTGAGCTCGAGAACCGAGTACATCACGGATCCCTTTGATCCAACGAGGGCTTCCGTCTGCTCTCCAACGACATCCAGATACAGGACGCCGTCATCGATACGGGTGTTCACTTCGCCCTCGAGGCCGAAGGCGTCGAGCAGGCCGGTTAGAAAACCAGCAGCTACCTTTGCCTGTTCCTCGATGGGGGCGGCTTCTGGGCGGTCGTCGCGCTGCACCTTTTCCCTGTCTCCCTTGGACTGCGCCGGTTTCTTCTTCGAACCGGACATGTTCTGTTGACTCTTCTGCTGTTGCGGATTCGACTTCTTGGATCCGCCTCCATTACCACTCCGGCTTCCCTGCTTGGAGGACCGGCTGTCTCCACCCTGACCACCCTTGCCACGGCCGCGGCTACGCCGCCGCCGGTTCGGGGCCTTCGTCACCTTGACGATGGCGTCCTTTCCTCCCATACCGAGGAAACTGGTGGACGGCTCCTGGATGATCTCTATTTGAGCGTCGCTCTTGTTCTTCAGACCGAGTTCGCCCATGGCCACTTCAACGGCCAGGTCGACGGTCTTTCCCTGTACTTCAACCCAATCCATCGGGCTACTTCTTTCTTCTGCGGTTGCGCTTCTTGCTTGCGTTGGGTGACGGGCCGTTGCCATTCGGGGGCGTATCCGAAGGATCCGGATCGTCCTCTGCCGAAGACTCGGCCTTTCCACCGGACCCTCCACTATCTCCCAACCGAAGAATGAAGGCTTGCTGTCCGACGCGGAAAAGGTTGGAGGTGGCGAAGTAGAGTCCGAGGCCGGTGACGAACTGCCAGGTGATGAAACCGAAGACGAACGGCATGACCTTCATCGCCTTCTGCATTCCCTCCATCTGGCTGTTCTGCTCCTGCTGCGGGGCGTCCGTGCG
>PVMK01142679.1_pt1 | contig 16435 bp, 12 predicted proteins | sample 1853481 | NCBI WGS metagenome assembly PVMK01 (sample SAMN08533507, study PRJNA380276) | Marine sediment metagenome, whole genome shotgun sequencing project.
AAGCCGCGACCGCATCTGATGAATTGAGGAACCAAATCCAGGCCGATGAAAAATATGTGGCCCGGCGCCTGGTCGCGGTTTACAAAATGAACTGGTTGGGGAAATTTCATCTGTTGGCATCGGCAGAATCGATGCATGCGTTTATCCAACGCAAAGCCGCGTTGGAGCGTATTCTGGATTATGATAAAAAAGTTAATCAAGATCTGATGAGAGATCAGGCCGAATTAAAAAAAGTGCTCAACCGCCTTGAAGGTCTAAAAGATCAGAAAAGTTCCCGCGCGGACGCGTTTAAAAGACAAACCCGCTTGATGTCGCAGGAACGATCAACCCGCACAAAATTGCTGGCAGACATTCGCAGCCAAAAAGCTCTGGAACTGGCTGCCATTGATGCGTTAACCCAGGCCTCCAACGAACTGGACCGTAAAATCAATTTGTTGAATACGCGTATTAACAGGGCCGCCCCGCATAAAAATGTATCCCGATTGTCATTTTCCGCTCATAAAGGCTTGCTTATCAGGCCCGTTAAAGGTAAAATAGCTACTTTATACGGACCGTATAAAAATCCGAAGTACAATATTACCAACTTTCGCAGCGGTATTGACATCAAAGCGGATAACGGGGAACCCGTTCGGTCTGTTTTCAAGGGCAGAATTCTTTATTCGAGCTGGTTTAAAACTTATGGCAACATGATTATTATTGATCATGGTAAAAATTTTTATACGGTTTATGCCCACCTGGAAGAAGCCTTTAAAGCCAAAGGCGATGCTGTTGGAACCGGTGAAGTCATCGCCACAGTGGGCGATACCGGGTCGATGACCGGAGCAAAGCTTTATTTTGAAGTTCGCCACCACGGAAAACCGGTAAATCCGTTACCATGGTTAAAAAAAGGATAATAAGGAGTCTATAAATGATCAGCAAAAAAACACGGCATGTAAAATTGTGGTTACTGATGGTAATCGCCGTCGTTTTCTGGACAGTTGGCACTGGATTTTACCGAGATCTATCGGCCAAAAGCGAAGAAGCATACGAAGAATTAAAAGTATTTTCCGATGTCATCGAAATGATTGAACGAGAATATGTCGATGAAGTCGATACCAAAGAATTGATTCAAAAGGCAATTCAGGGAATGGTTCACAGCCTCGATCCCCATTCCTCGCTACTGCCGCTGGATGCCTTTCAGGATTTGCAGATAGATACCAAGGGAAAATTCACCGGCATCGGTATTCATATTACCATGCAGGACGGTTTTGTAACGGTTATCTCACCCATCGAAGACACACCGGCCCATAAAGCCGGAATTATAGCCCGGGATAGAATCATTAAAGTCGACGGCAAACCAACCAAAGACCTTCGGCAAGCCGTAAACATGATGCGGGGACCCAAAGGAACCAAGGTCGTAGTTACCATTTTTCGAGAAGGCGTTAAAAAGCCGCTGGATTTCGAATTGATCAGGGATGTGATCCCCATCCTAAGCGTTAAATCGTTTAATTTGAAACCCGGTTACGGCTACATTCGATTATCAAATTTTACCGGAACCACCACCACCGAAATGCAAAAGGCTTTGGAGAAAATGGAGACAGCGGAGGTACCATTAAAGGGACTGGTACTGGATCTTCGCAACAACGGTGGCGGATTGCTGAACCAATCGATTAAGGTTGCCGACCTTTTCCTGGATGAAGGCATAATCCTCTCAATCAAAGGCCGAAACAAAAAAAATACCAAAGTGTTTAAGGCAACTCCGTCCCGTGTGAAACGAAACTATCCGCTGGTGGTTTTGATCAACGGCGGAAGCGCCAGCGCGTCTGAAATTGTTGCCGGTGCGCTGCAGGACCACAGGCGGGCCCTAATTTTAGGTACCACGTCATTCGGCAAGGGCTCGGTTCAGACGGTGGAGACTTTGCGCGACGGCTCAGGCCTTAAATTAACCATCGCCAGATACTATACTCCCAATGATCGTTCAATTCAGGCCAAAGGAATTAAACCGGATATTTATCTAAAGCACCGCCGGCTGGACCCAAAGGAAATTTCACAAAGGGAAGAGGGTCTGCTAAAAGAAAAAGATCTTGAGAACCATCTCGAGGCCGAACCGTCTGATGATGATGAAGAAGATGACAGCAACGATCAAGGGGATAAGGAAAAAAGCCAAAAGAAATCCAGGATGCGTGAAATGGAACAGCGGATCGGTCCGCTGACACTCGAAGCGCTGCAAACAGATAATCAGGTCACGCGCGCGCTCCAAATGCTGGAGGGATATGATATTTTTAAAAATCTGAAAGGATAGATTGGTGGGTCCGCAACTCCGAATTTCGGAACATTATTTTTGAGATAGCTTCTAACGACGGACAACTGACTCAACTGACTTATTGATTTAATGGCGAAACGAAAACCCACCCCTAAGAAAAAGAAGACCCGCAAAACATCCCGCAAAAACAAATTATTTAAGAGTTCAGTTGTTAAAGCTTTTGCCGGGTTGGCCATTTTAGTGTTGATAGTTGCGGTTGCCGGGTTGTTGGCTCATTTTTTTATTTCACCTGAAAAACCGCCAAAAACCAATCTGCCTTCTAAAACGATCCCGCAAACCAAACAACCGACCGCCAAAATTCCCACCTTTGAGATCTATCCTTCCAAAGATGCCCCCCCGGAGAAAAAACCGCCCAGGATACCGCCACCGGACAAAACGCAGTTGCCGAAGGTTGCCATTATTATCGATGACCTGGGTTACGATAAAAAGATAGCAAAAAAATTGAGCCGGCTTAATAGCGGGATCACATTTTCCATCCTGCCCCACAGCCCTCACCAGAAAAGCATCGCCCGCTTGGCACATGAAAACGGGATAGACATCATGCTTCATCTGCCCATGGAGCCAATTGAATATCCGGCTGTCGATCCGGGACCGGGAACCCTGCTGACCGCCATGACACCGGATGAGTTAATCCGCAAATTAGAAAAAAACCTGGCGGCCGTACCTTACATCAAAGGCGTCAACAACCATATGGGTTCTCGAATGACAGCCGAATCCGGCCAGATGTACCAGATTTTCTCCATCCTGAAAAAAAGGAACCTCTTTTTTATCGACAGCCGCACAACCAGTAAAACGCTCTGCAAACCTTCAGCGCGCTTGTTTCAAATCCCTTTTGCCCAGCGGGATGTATTTCTGGATCATTCCCAGGATCCGGATTTTATCCGCAGGCAGATAAAAGAATTGATACGAATCGCCCAGCGCAATGGGCAGGCTGTGGGGATCGGACACCCTCATTCAATAACCTATGAGGTCCTGCGAGAAATGATGCCCGAGCTGCAAAAAAAGGTCAAATTGGTTCCGGCCTCTGAAATTGTCCATCCGGTCGGATAAAGCCGTCAGGCATAAAGAATTGAAATTTCACCCAAATAACCGATTGGTAAAAAAACAATAACCTACAATGAGTTGAGATAGATCCTGACTTGACATAAGGCAATGAGTTCTTTATTCTTTTCATAATAAGGACCCACCACGACGGGAGGATTAAAGATTCGATATCCAATCATTTGAAAATAGGGAAAATAACCCAATAATCCGCTTCAGACGGACTAAGGGCCTAAATACCGTGTCAGACCCCGTAATAGAAAAAGAAATATGAGCGAATCGGAACCTTTATATAACAGTCGCATAACCAAGATATACATTCAATATGTGCAAAAATATTACCCGGATATTGATGTCGATTCGGTTCTCGATGAATTGGGAATCGCAAAGTACGAAATTGAGGACCCGGCGCACTGGTTTACACAGAACCAGCAGGATCGTTTGCATGACGTTCTGGTAGCCCGCACAGGTAATCCCAATATTGCCAGAGAAGCCGGACGATATGCAACATCCTCTGAAGGTCTGGGCGCCACCAAACAGTATGCGCTGGGCTTAATGAGCCCGACGGCCGCCTACCAGTTTATAGAAAAGATATATGTCTTGATGAGCCGGGGGGCTGATGTCAGTGCCAAGAAAATCGGGGCGAATCAGGTTGAAATTACCACCATTCCCAGACCCGGTGTCAAGGAAAAACCCTATCAATGTGAAAATAGAACCGGCCAGTTTGAGTCCGTTGCACGCTTGTTTACAGACAAATTTGCCCAGATCGATCATCCCTCCTGTGTTCATAAAGGGGATAGTTGCTGCCGCTACATAATAACATGGGCGAAATCCCCCAAGATTCTTTGGACGCTGGCCCGCAACTATCTCCTGTTAATCAGCGTTATCGCTCTACCCATATTGTATTTCGCCTTACCGTATTTAACCTGGGGAGTTGCAGTGCTGGCCTGCGCTTTCTTCACCGTGCTGTTGTCATATGGCAGCTTGCGCTATGAAAAAAAAGTGTTGGCCCGAATGATTGAAACCCAGAAAGAAGCCGCCCAGGACAATATTGGTGAAAGTAATATACGCTATAACAACGCCCTGATGGTTCAGGAAATCGGTCAGGCAACCGCCAGCATTCTTGATATTGATCGCCTGCTGAAAACAGTGGCCGGCGTTATGGAAAAACGGCTGGACTTCGACCGCGGGATGATCATGCTGGTTAATAAAGAAAAAACCGTGCTGCGATATAGTGCCGGATATGGCCAAAACCAGCCCGAAGAAGATATATTGAGAAGTACGCAGTTTCATCTGAATAATCCCGAATCAAAAGGGATCTTTGTCGTTGCCATTAGAGAGCAGCAACCGTTTTTAATAGATAATCTTGGTGAAATTCAAAACACTTTCTCCCAGCGAAGTTCTGAGATTGCAAACAAACTCGGCGGTCAGTCATTGATCTGTGTGCCGATTATTTATAAAAAGGAATCCTTAGGGCTTTTAGCAGTGGACAACAGCAAGTCCAGCCGACCCTTAAGACAAAGCGACATGAGTCTTTTGATGGGCGTGGCGTCACAATTGGCCATCAGCATTGCCAATGCCATGTCTTTCGAACAACTCCACAACAGCGAGAAAAAATACCGCGAACTGGTGGAAAACGCCAACAGTATCATTCTACGTTTGGACAAAAATGGAAAAATTATTTTTTTCAACGAATTCGCCCAGCGGCTTTTTGGCTATTCGGAGGAGGAAATCGTTGGGAAAAACGCCGCCCGTATCATTCTTCCGCCTTCCGGTCCAAACCACTTGAGCTTTAACAGGCTCAGCACTTCTTTACAAAAAGATCCGGAACGTCCCGTGGTCAGTGAAAACCAAACAGAAACTAGATCGGGAGAAAAAATCCAAATCGCATGGACATACAAACCCATTTTCAACGAGGCCGGCAGTTTTATCGAAATCCTTTGTATCGGCAATGACATCACCGAACTCAAACAGGCCAGCCAGGAAAAAGAAGAGTTGCAGATCCAGCTGCAAAGAGCCCAGAAGATGGAAGCCATTGGAACCCTGGCCGGCGGTGTGGCTCACGATCTCAACAATATTCTATCCGGTATTGTCAGCTATCCTGAATTATTACTATTGGATCTTAAAGAAGACAGTCCCTTGAGAAAACCGATATTAACGATCCAAAAGTCAGGGGAGAAGGCTGCCGCCATCGTCCAGGATCTGTTGACGCTTGCCCGCAGGGGCGTTGAGACCACCGAGGTGGTTAATTTAAATTCGATCGTTTCAGAATATCTTCAAAGTCCTGAACATGCTCGATTAGAACTAAACCATCCCAACATAAAGGTTAAACAAAATTTGGACGAAAACCTTTTAAACATTCTGGGCTCCCCGGTTCATTTATCCAAAACGGTTATGAATTTAGTATCAAATGCCGCCGAAGCAATGCTCGAAGGCGGGCCTATAGTCATCACCACCGAAAACCGGCACATGGATAAAGTGAAAAATGGTTTTGATGGAATCGACAAAGGCGATTACGCCACGCTGATCATAACGGATACCGGCATCGGGATTTCACCGGAGGATATGGAAAGAATATTCGAGCCGTTTTATACGAAGAAAACCATGGGAAGAAGCGGGACCGGGCTTGGGATGGCAGTTGTGTGGGGAGCGGTAAAAGACCATAGAGGATACATTGATCTCCAGAGCAAGGAAGGCAAAGGGACCGAGATCACCCTATATTTTCCGGTCACACGCAAAGTGTTTTACCAGGAAGCAGAGATGGCTTCCATTCAAGATGTCATGGGTAAGGGTGAATCCATTTTAGTGGTGGATGATATTCTGGAACAGCGTCAAATTGCCACCGAGATGCTGGAAAAACTGGGTTACTCGGTCACAACCATGCCCAGCGGTGAGGACGCCGTCAATTACCTGCACAATCATACCACCGACCTGCTGGTGCTGGATATGATCATGGAGCCCGGCATCGACGGGCTTGAAACCTACAAAAAAATCCTCAAGATTCACCCCGGCCAGAAATCCATCATTGCCAGCGGTTATTCTGAGTCAGCACGCGTAAAAGAAGCCCAGCATTTGGGCGCCGGCACCTATGTCAAAACACCATCTCTGTTGGAAAACATCGGCCGGGCGATCAGAACCGAGCTGAATTGGTAGGGTGCTGGATACTCCATGCTGGATGCACGATACTCGATGCTGGATGAAAGTGATTCAGGGTTCAGCGCCGCCGCCGGCCAAAAAAACGGCCGGTCAAATCGAAAAAGAAATTCTGAAACAGCGAATCCTCCAGAGGCGGACTGTAAGTATCGAATAATGAATGTCGAATGTCGAAGGTATGTATTCTGCCTGTCGTGAGCCTCTGTTGTCGAACGGTCTATTTTAAAAAAGACTGAGCAAAGCGATTCCACCCTTCGACATTCGACACGGCTGAGCTCGTCGCAGGCTGCGGTTCGATATTCGATATTCGACACGGCTGAGCTCGTCGCAGGCTGCGGTTCGCTGTTTAAACCATGTGTAGTTTCATATGAGGGGTTCAAAAAAGGAAATCAAATGTCTGATCAAATTCGCTGGGTCAAAACCCATTGCGCCAGGATGGATCATGGGGGCTGCGCATTAAGCGTAGGCGTTAAAAAAAATAAAATCGAAACGGTCAAAGGTGATCCGGCCGGATATTTAAACAAAGGCTATATTTGTCCCAAAGGGATGGCCTCGCCCGATCGGCTTACCCATCCCGATCGTCTAAAACACCCGTTGAAACGCAAAGGATCCCGGGGAGAGGGTAAATGGCAGGAAATATCCTGGGAGGAAGCCATTGCCCTGGTTAGTGATAACCTGCAGGCTGTTAAAAACCGCTTGGGCGCCAAAGGGGTTGCCTTTTGCCAGGGGATGCCCAAGGGATTGGAACACTTCGTCCTGATTCGACTGGCAAATACATTCGGATCACCCAACGTGGTCGTGGTTCAGGATGTTTGCCACGCGCCCCGCGAGATCAGCGGACTTCACACCTGCGGGTTTTACCCGGTCGCTGATTTTCATCATCGCAACGACCTGGTCCTGCTCTGGGGCAGCAACCCGACCCAGCACCAACGAGGAAGGCCAGATTTGCAGTCTACTGCTGGAGCAGGTTAAACAGGGGGCCGAACTGGTGGTGGTCGATCCCCGGCGAACGGAATTGGCCCGCAAAGCCAAACACTGGCTGCAAATCCGCCCGGGAACCGACAATGCTCTGGCCCTGGCGTTTTTAAATGTCATTATAGCTGAAAGCAGGTTTGATGAAGCGTTTGTACAAAACTGGACCCACGGCTTTGATGAGCTGGCCGCCCATGTAAAATCCTTTACACCGGGAAAAATGGCACCCATAACCTGGGTGCCTGCCGATCAAATCAGGAAAAGTGCCAGAGCCTATGCCCGAGCCAAACCAGCCGCCATTGCCTGGGGCAATCCCATCGAACAAAATATTTATAGCTTTGATACGGCCCGGGCATTGATCTGTTTAATGGCCATCTGCGGCAACCTGGATATTCCCGGCGGTAATATCCAGGCCAATGAGCCGGATATTTTAAGCCTGGGCAAATTTGTACGCGCTGACCGGATACCCTCCAAGCGTAAGGAAATGATCCATGCCCACCACAACACCATCTCCAAGCTGATGACGGTTCCCCCGGCTTTTTTCAGAAAAGCAGTGCTGGAAGGCCTTCCGTATCCGGTGGGTGCTGCCTATGTGCAGTGCGCCAATCCAGTGCTCGCCTATGCGGATAGTCGCCAAACCTACGATGCCTTGATGAAGCTCGATTTTCTAGCTGTATCCGAAATTTTTATGACCCCCACGGCAGCCCTGGCCGATGTTGTCCTACCGGCCGCTACCCATTTCGAATTTAACGATATCGGGCATTACGGACTGGGTCACGGATATATCCTGGCACGACCCGCAGTAGTGGAACCTCCTGCCCAATGTTGGCCGGATATTAAGATCCTGAACGAACTTGGCAAAACAATGACTTCCGGTGAATACTGGTATGAAAACTGGGAAGATCTGCTTGAGGCCCTGACCGCCCCGGCCGGTTTAAGTTTCAGCCAGTTTGCCGAAAAGGGGTACCTGAAAGGCGATGACCAATTTAAAAAATATGAGGATAAAGGTTTTAAAACACCGACCGGCAAAGTCGAGCTGTCTTTAAGCCAGGCCGCTAAATTAAAAGTGGCTGCGCTGCCCGACTTCAGCAGGTACCCGGAGCCGGAAGAACCTGACTATCCCCTCGTATTGACCAGCGCCAAAAGCCGCTATTACCTGCATTCTTCCTACCGCTGGTTGGAAAAACTGAGAAACAAACATCCGGACCCTCAAGTCCTGATCCATCCGGAAACGGCCGCTGAATATGAGATCAATGAAAATGACGCTATCGTGATTGAAACCCCTTCAGGAAGCATTACCCAATTTGCCCATCTCACCGACGCAGTGGATCCCCGGGTGATTTATGCCGCTTACGGGTGGTGGTTTCCGGAAGAAAAAATGGAAGCGCTTTTCGGATGGGACCGGTCCAATTTCAACATCCTGACGTCAACTGAAAATTTGGGCCGGGAGTTCGGTACGCCCAATCTAAAGGGCATCAACTGCCGGATCCGGCGAACATTAGACCGGCGTTGACAAATAACAGCGACTCTCGGGGCTTCAATCGCCCCTGAGCATATCATAAAGAGACTCTGGAAAGAGAAAGGTGAACTCATAACGGGCAAATGCCACGACATCTTTTGTCCCGGATCCGGGCCGGTTTTTTATCCAGCCGCTTGCCGTTAATCCTGGTGCCGTTGGTCGATCCGCCGTCTCGAATTAGATAATTTCCCCCGTTTAATTTCGATGAAGGCGTGCTGTTTGGATATGGCATAATCGGGCATGATCATATCGTTGCCGTCAACCCGTCCGATGCTAAAGATCTCGAGGCGTCCGGTGGCATATTCATTTTTCACCAGCGGATAAATCGCATGTCTCAGAGCTCTCCGATGCGGAGGCTACGGCCTCACCAGTATCCACTTCAAAAATGACGGTTTTATTTAATTCCTCTTTGGCATGGCGGTTTTGAGTGGATAGGGAGCCGGCCTGGATGGAGGAGCCCACAAGCACCGGCTGTTGCATAAAGCGTTCAAATCCCTCTTTATCGTATACAGTGGCCATTTTCTGAAGCATCTGAAGACCGATTCTTCCGGACGCATTCAGCATCTTGGAAATATCACCCAATTGAGTTCTGGTTTTACCGCCCTGCCCCGGCGCTCTCATCGGCAGTCTTTTTTTGCTTTTTCATCAGGCCGAGAGCCTTACCGAACATTTTGTATCTCCCTTTCCCCGGTATCTATGAATAATTAAATTTTTATTGTAATTTCAGATTATTACATGCCGGAGCATCTTCGCGATTGATTCATACACCTTCAATAAAGTCTTTCGGTAAGAATGAGCAAAAACTTTAAGTGTTTTTAAACAGATTTGATTGACTCCGCACATAGGCCCTTATATGATACAGGCTTAATACCGACCCGCACCCGGTTCGTGCGGCAAGATACAGGTTCGACCGAAAATGCGATTGCTTCTTAATATAATTCTTATTACTTTAGCCATTTTGGCTTGCTATATAGAAGGTATTTACCTTTATTTTTGGCCCCCCCAGCCGGAAAAGGCGATTTATCTTACTATCCGGTCTCGCCGAACTTTCAGTTTTAATCAACAAGAAGCCCTGGAAGTCAACCGTAAAAAGGCCTTTTCACTGTATGTTCCCGTATACCGCTATATCCCACCAAAAATTGAAGCTTCTAAGAAAAAATTTGAGGAATTTGGCAGGGCGGTAACCATTTTTCAGGAGAAAAAAGCAAAAAGGGGTTGAGGGTTTAAGGTTACAATTGCAAACGGATTTCGGAGTAGTGCTTTCTCCCACCGATATTATCCATATTGTCAAATACCGTGATCTTAACAACCTATTGGAAGGTATCCTCACCATAGAGGAATCCATCCTGCAAAACAAAATTCTGGGAAGATACCCAGCATCTCCCGGGTAAAAATACCATCAAAATTAAAAATCCAAATTCCGAAGGTACGGTGACGCATGCGGTCGATGACCTGATTGCCCTAGAAAAAGCCCGGTATCTGATGGAGGAAAAAGTCCGGCAACTGTTTTGGCAGGTTGATAAACGCGTGCTGGATCCGGTTCTTAAGGTCTGTATGACAACTCTGCAGCCGAACCTCAAATATGATCAAATAGAAAATGAGCGGCGCCTGGACAAAATCAACCAGGAGTTTCCCTCCGGGATCGTTTCGTACAAACCGGGGGATGTACTGGTACCGTTTCAAAAAATATTGAATGCAAAGGACATATTGCTGCTGGACGCCTATCAGAAGCAGATAAGGGCCGGTATATACCGGGATGGTCCCTGGATCATTTTTACCATCCTGTTTATGGTGGTGTTTTATAATTTATTCCTTTCGAAAATTCTGGTGAACGGATTCCGCAATGAGCCGCCTTACCGCTTTTTGTTATCACTGCTGGTAACGACGGTCTTAATTCTTAAAGGCTACCTTGTTTTTATTGCTTTTCCAATCTTTGGCCTCCCCTTTTGCCTGCTGCCCATGCTGATCATCTTTTTAAACCTCGGGAAAATAATTGCCACCGCCACCACCCTGGTGGGCGCCATGCTGGTCAGCCTGTTTACCGGACCAACTTATGAAATTCTGATCTTTTTTACCTTCGGAGGGTTGGCGGCGGTTCTGGTTTCTTCAGGGCTGAGAAAACGTCCGCAAATTATTGTTCCCTCATTGATAGTCGGCTTTATCAACACGCTGGGCATCATCGTCTTCACCCTGGACTGGCAGGCGGTCGCCTATCAAATAGCACCCCTGCAATCAATTAATATGCAGGCCTTGGTTGAAATAGTTGATGCCGCCCTGACGCTGGAGGTTGCCTGGGCGGCTATTGGCGGCCTGGCAGCCGGTCCCCTGGCCCTTTTGCTGCTGCCGCTGGTTGAAATCGGTTGGGACACTGCTTCGACATTTAAACTCAACCGCTACATAGATCTCAATCGGCCACTGATGAAGGAACTTTTGTCCAAAGCACCGGGAACCTACCAGCATAGCATGACAGTGGCCTATCTGGCCCAGTCGGTGGGCGAAATCATCGGGGCCGATACACTGTTGTTGCGAATCGGTGCTTATTACCACGACATCGGCAAAATGATGAACCCCAAGTTTTTTATCGAAAATCAGTTTAATGGCGAAAACCCCCATGACGTACTCGAACCACGTGAAAGTGCCCAGAATCATTGTTAATCACGTACGGCATGGTATGAGAATCGGTCAGGAAGCGGGCCTGCCGAAAGTCGTGGTGGATCTGATTTTACAGCATCATGGCAGTCAGTTAATGGAATATTTTTACAATATCGCCGCCAAAACCTACCCCTAAAAGCACGATTCAGAAAGAAGATTTCCGCTACCCGGGTCCCAAACCCCAGAGCGTTGAAGCGGCGATATTAATGGTTACCGATGCCGTAGAAGCCGCCTCCCGCTCTCTGGAGGACCCGACCCGCAAAAAATTTGAAAAAATGGTTCGCCTCATTCTGGTCAGGCGTATCGTTGACGGACAATTTTCCGAATGCGACCTGTCGTCCCGTGATCTTTCTAAAATCGTGCGGGCGTTGGTCGATGCGCTTGAAGCCTCTTTTCATTCCCGCATCCGCTATCCGTGGCAGAGAAAAAAGCCCGCCCCCAAAAAGATCGGCTGGCGAATCGGCGCGGTCGGTGATAAAGACCGGGATTATCGTGCCTTTCGACCCTAACACGAAGCCCTGAAAGGAACAGAGTTACGTCATATAAATTACAGAAAAAAGAAACTTAATCATTTAACCTGTTTAATAAATTCCAAATACCAAATCACAAATTCCAAACGGTTCGACAAGCTCACCACCCTGAGCCAGGTCGAAGGGCAAATCCCAATGATTCAAATTCAAAATTCCAAACACATGCCTCGCCAGCGTTTGTGCCAAATAGCATCATCCCCGGCGGACAAAGGTTTGTGCAGCGATACGGTCCAACTGCGGTAAGTGTTTTGGTCATTGGATATTGAGATTTGAGATTTATTTGTAATTTGGTGCTTGGGATTTGGGATTTTTCGCCAAGGGAGAACCTATGTCTTTGACTTTATTAGAAGGTAACGAAGCCGTTGCCCGGGGGGCGGTTGCGGCCGGATGCCGTTTTTTTGCCGGATATCCGATCACCCCGGCGTCCACCATACTAAGCGCCATGCTGGCCCTGCTGCCGCCCCTGGGCGGCGTCTGCCTCCAGGGAGAAGATGAGATCGCCTCCATCGGTGCCTGCCTCGGGGCATCCATGGCCGGATTAAAAGTGATGACGGCAACCTCCGGTCCGGGCATCAGCCTGTACAGTGAACAGATCTCCTTTGCCGTCGGCAGTGAAATTCCCATCGTAATCGTCGATGTACAGCGCCTGGGACCGTCCACAGGGTCTGCCACCCGCGGGGCCGATGGCGATATCAATTTTCTGCGCTGGGGAAACAGCGGTGGACTGCCGGTGATTGTGCTGGCACCCGTCAATGTGGCCGACTGCTTTACACTGACCATCCAGGCTTTCAACCTGGCTGAAAGATTTCGCTGTCCGGTGTTCGTGGCATCCAACAAGGAAATCGCCATGACCCGGGAAAGTGTCGATGTGGAGGCCCTTCAAATACCCGCTATCATCAATCGCGCGGCGCCTCCAGCAGACACCAAATTTCTTCCGTTTCAGGTTCGCGAAGAAACAGGCGTGCCGGATTTTCTGCCCATCGGCGGAAAGGTGCTGGTGCGGCAAACCTCTTCGACCCACGGCACAAACGGTTACATCACCACCGATCATGACGAAATTGCCGGGATTATAAAGCGGCTAAAAAGCAAGATCCAATCGGCGGTCGACGAAATCTCATTTTACGAATCCTTCACCGCCACAAAGGCGGAAACGTTAATCATCAGTTACGGCGTCACGTCACGAGCAGCCAAAGTGGTGTTCAATGATCTCAAAAAAACCAAGCGTCCGGTTTCCCTGCTGGTCCTCAAAACAATCTGGCCGGTACCTGAAACCGTCATCCGCCAGGCAGCCCGCGGTGTCAGGCGGGTGATGGTGGTTGAAATGAACCTGGGCCAGTATGTGCATGAAATTGAACGTATCCTGCCGGATAAACCCATCGATTTTCTTGGGCAGATGGACGGGCGCTTGATCGCCCCCCAGGATATCAAGGAGAAGATAATCAATGGATAGTTTGCTTAATATTGAAAGACCACCCGTATTTTGCCCGGGATGCTCGCACGATAAAATTACCCACACTTTGGATAAAGCCTTTCAAAATATGGGATTGAGCGGAGAAAAGGTTGCGATTGTCAGCGATATCGGCTGCTCGGGGCTCTTTGACACTTTTTTTAACACCCATGCCCTGCACGGTCTTCACGGCCGGGCATTGACCTATGCCGCCGGAATAAAACTGGCCCGGCCGGACCTAAACGTCGTGGTCACCATGGGCGATGGTGGTCAGGGTATCGGTGGCGCACATCTGCTGGCCGCCTGTCGGCGGAATCTGGATCTGACCCTGATGGTGCTCAACAATTTTAACTTCGGCATGACCGGCGGCCAATTTTCAGTCACAACCCCGCTGGATGCCCAGGTCGGGTCCGGTTTTTTAAACCAGCTGGAACATCCCTTAGACATCTGCCAGGTGGCACGCTCGGCCGGCGCACCGTATGTCACCCGCTGTTCCGGGTATGGCCCTGATCTGGCCGATGAAATCCAGCGGGCCATCGAATTTAAAGGATTTTCCATCCTCGATATCTGGGGCGTATGTCCGGGCCGATATACCAAAAAAAACAAACTGACGCCGAAGGCCATTGACGCGGCACTTTCCAAACTGCCTTTGATGGAAGGCATTGTAGCCCATAACAATCGCCAAGAATATGGGGCTCATTATCGAGAAATGGCTGCCCGGCAAACCTCGGTCGGCGAACCCCTGAAAATTGAAGCCCAATTCGCCCCTCCCCAGCCGGGACGTCAGGAAGTGATTCTGCTGGGCAGCGCCGGCCAGCGCATTATCACCGCCGGCGAAATTTTGTGCCTGGCCGGTCTGACGGCCGGTCTTCAGACAACCCAAAAAAATGAGTACCCCATCACCGTGCTGCGCGGGCCGTCCATCAGCGAGCTGATTTTGTCGCCGCAAAAAATTGACTATACCGGCATCCATAGGCCGAGCGCCATCGTGGCCCTCGGTCAGGAAGGCGTGGATCGCCGCCAGGCCATGTTCGACAATCTGGAAGATGATACGCTGGTGGTACAAATTGAAGGTGTTGAAATTCCGACCGGCAAGGCCCGCATCCAGCGGGTGGATCTAAAATCCCAGGGCTTCAAAAAGCCGGACTGGGCCCTCGCATCGTTGGCCGTGCTGGCCAATTTGGGGCAGGCGCTAAGCCTTGAAATGCTGGCCGCCGCGCTGAAAATCAGGTTTAAAGGCAAGGTCCTGGAAAATTCCCTGGGACTGATTCGAAATGATTATAAATTATAAAAAACGGGAATTTAAAATGAAACACATAAAATTGACATCAAACGATTTCACATTTAAACTGCTCTCACAATCCGGCCTATGATTGGGTAATATATGTTGGATGGATTAATTTTTTTAAACTCTATCATATTGATTATTTTCTGAATTCTGATTTTTATGAGAGCACCTTTATGCCGGATTCCACGGAATCAGCGATCGGGATATTGGCGCCAAAGCCGCATATATCAAAAAATTCCTTATCAGTTTCGAGTAAAGAACAGAGGATGATCTTTCCATCCATCATTTTTATCTTCTTCGCGGCTTTTAATATGATCCGAAGACCATAACTGCTCAGATACTCCAATTCCCCTAAATCGAAAAGGAGTCGATTATTATTCCCCTTTAGAATTCTGTCTACGGCTTTTTCAGTTTCAATCGCCACGGCCATGTCCATCCGCCCTTTAATCTTCAAACAGGTGATGCCGTATTCTTCTTTCTGTATAATTTCCATTGCACCCTTCCTTTGATTTTGCATCCGGGTTCGTACTACCGTTAAAAAAAGGTCTACTGCTAGGTTGAGCAAGTCCTGTGCCAAGTCGGGAAAAGTATATTTTTATGAATAATAACAGATAAGTATAAAACAATAGGCTATAATAGAAGAAAAGTGATGTGAAACAAATTTTCCATAATTCTGTGTAATAAGATTCACAATTGGGGAGGCTTTAGATTATAGATCCGATTGCAAGTGGTTGAGAATTAATTTCTGAAGAGCGGTTTGAAAATAAAAAAAGCAAGACCCTCACAGATCTTGCTTTCTTTTGCCCTAGTATGGGTAATGGATGCTCAGGTAATTACTTAACTAACCATGCGGCGACCGGGCAATCGTCATTTTGATTTTATTGGATCCGCTATTTTTTCAACCATTTGAATGGAGATATTTTTCAAGCACTGCTCCATGCTGCCACTGATGGCGGTTGCCCCTCCGCCGCAGGTTCCACCGGCATCTGAAAAACTTTTTTTGGTGTATCCAACAACCGCTCGCCAGACCGGATTTAGATTCGAGTCATAGAATGTCAGTTTGATATTCATTTCAACCCAAGACTCAGCTGTACCGTTCCAAAGACCATTATTGAATTTCACATCAACATCAAAATCCAACAGTTCCGCAACCAATATGCCATCAAACCGTGCTCCTCAGGCACCGAATCGACTGCCTTGCAGTTCTTAAATACGCTCTGAGCGGTTTTTATCAGGCTGGCTTTAATGCTTTTTCCTGCCTCGATCGGAAATTTTACTGTGCTGCAGATACGGCTTCGAGGCTTTACAACCTTATTCAAATCAACTAAATCCGGATGAACAAAAATAGCAATGTTCCCATCAACTTTGTGATCTATGAACTGGCTCGCAACCGGTGAAATTATTGGCCTTACCGTTACTTCGTGAGAACAGCCCCAAAAGACTATACATATCAACAGAAAGATTAATTTTTTCATATGACCTCCTGAGTCTTTAATTTATGGTACATAATGTTAATCGGTCTAATCGAGAA